>Ga0164310_10000118_pt1 | contig 38983 bp, 32 predicted proteins | sample GuaBasSedimGuay1_FD_121795 | JGI IMG/M metagenome (GOLD analysis project Ga0164310, IMG submission 121795) | Subseafloor sediment microbial communities from Guaymas Basin, Gulf of California, Mexico - Guay1, Core 4569-9, 0-3 cm | ecosystem: Environmental > Aquatic > Marine > Hydrothermal vents... | reverse complement strand
CGGTACTCCGGCGGAAGCCTGGAAGGCTCAAACAGCGAGTACGCCTTGTACAAAAGTGCAGTCTGGTGGTCTATCTTGCCAGCCCTCAGCTCAGCTTCGATCCTTGCAGTGAGAGTGAGCTCAGCCCAACCTATCCTCGCTGCAAGAAGGCAGATCACAACTAATGGCAAACAATGAACGTTACGCATAGCAGCCCCTTCGTTTAACAGCCATAATCTTAATAGAAAGTTGCTCATTTGTCAAGAGAAAAACATGAAGCTCAAAGGCGTCACAGTTTCTCCTTGACAGGCCCGCACTTTTCTGATATTTTAGAAGCTGTCAATGCCCTCAGTTTTTCCTCAATCATTATGTTTTGATAACTCGGAGCTACCTCCATGGACAGAGCAAGGCTCTTTGTTCTCTTCTCTTTTCTCTTACTGCCATTTCAGGCAGGGGCTTCCGAGAGAGTATCAACGGCTTGCCCCAGCGAACTGGAATTGGTCACAGAGGCAATTGCCGATTCTTTACCTGTCTGTTTTGCTACCGTTCCTCTAGCCCCTCAAACAGGTGTCAGGCTAAAGGCACTTACCGAGAATGAGACAAATTGGCTGATGGAGAATTGTTTGACCAAGATACTGCTTGAAAAGGGTTGTTATGTGGTGCGGACTTCCCGGGAAGCCAACCCGGCTGTCCCTTTGTCCTACGAGTATATCCTATCCTATCGCATCGCTGACCTGAAGTTCGAATACTGGTACCCCAAAGCCTCTATATTCAAGAAAAGGTCGATCAGAAGGCGAATGCGGCTGGACTGTTTTTTCTTCTTGAGCGAGGCCCAAAGTCCGGTTGTCCTGTGGTCTAAATGGATGCAGATTCAGCGACAGGACCTGGTGCCTGCGGGCGCAGAGGAAGCATTGAAAGACGAGATCTTCTCGGACAGAACTATCCTGCGGGATAAAAATAGATGGATTGAGATACTGGTAGTGGTGGGAGTAATCGGTAGTATGATCTACACCCTATTTTGACATACGATGCGCACTTGAAATCTGGAAGATGAACAGAGTCTACTAAGCGAATAGGCATCCCTGCGAGGACACGTGAAGCGTAAAACGTGAAAATGATACTGATGTTGCACTCTGATTACGTTTCACACCGAGCCGGTCAAATAGCTGAGCTGTGGCGGTGATACTTTCTCCCAGCTTTCGGATCTGTTTCGCATAATGACTTTGTGGCGATTGTAGCCTCAAGCCTTATTCGGAGAGAATTGAGATGAAGAAGTTGAAGTTCTTTTATGAAGGAGCCATGGCAGGACTGATAGGCCCTGAACACGGTATAAGTGAGGAAGAACTGGAACAAGAGGCAAAAAGATTAAGCCCCTATGTCTCCATGATGCAGCAAACAGCCGCCAGAGCCAGCACTCGGTCAGCCTACATCGATGAGCGGGCCTCCATAAATCTCCCCCTCGATGAAGAGATGAGACAAAAAGTGAAGCACCTGGCTCGTGACAAAAGAGAGCGGGGAATAGAATGTCTTGTCGTGATCGGCATCGGCGGCTCCAATCTGGGGACAATAGCGGTAAAAGACGCTCTGCTGGGTAAACTATATAACCAATTGCCTAGTTGTAGCCCCAAAATCCTGTTTGCCGACACGGTGGACAATGACTACATTGCAGACTTGCTTGAGGTGGTGGAACAGATCCTTAAGAGAGGAGGAAAAGTGCTGCTCAACGTGGTAACTAAATCCGGGAGCACCACCGAGACAGTGGCCAATTTTGAACTTTTTCTGGAAGTTTTAAGGAGGTATTATCCTAAAGATTACGCTGATTATGTTGTGATTACCACAGATAAGAATTCTAAGCTCTGGGATCTGGCAGAGGGCAGATTCGATAGATTAGAGATCCCTCACCAGGTGGGAGGCAGATATTCGGTCTTCTCGCCAGTGGGGCTTTTCCCCCTGACAATGCTGGGAATTGATATAGACAAGCTTTGTGAAGGAGCTAAGATTATGCGACAGATGTGTCTGGAGGAGGAAATCAGGCGAAATCCCGCCGCTTTGAGCGCTTTGATCCAATACATCCAGGAGACGAAAAAGCAGAAACCTATTAATGTCAACTTCTTCTTTTCGCGGGAGCTAAACTCCTTGGGATACTGGTACAGACAACTTATGGGGGAAAGCATTGGGAAAGAGCAGAAACTGACAGGGCAGAGGGCGAACCTGGGGATTACCCCTGTAGTGGCAGTTGGCTCTGTAGACCTCCACTCGGTGGCCCAGTTGTTTCTTGCCGGGCCAAATGATAAATATACCAATTTCATTAAGGTGGCAGCTCAGAGCAGACAAAGTCTAAGAGTTCCTGATAGCCCCGAAGTCGACACCTTGGCTGAGAACCTGGCGGGCAAAAGTTTCCCAGAGGTTATGGAGGCTATCTTTGGTGGCACAGTGGCAGCCTATTTAGAGAATAGAAGACCCAGCACGGCAACGGTTCTTCCCGAAAGGAGTGAATACACAGTAGGCCAATGGCTTCAGTGGAAGATGATGGAGATGATCTATTTGGGGGCCTTATACGAGGTTAACCCCTTTGACCAGCCGAAGGTTGAGGACTACAAGAAGGTCACCAGGGAGATATTGAAGGCGGGTAGATATGGAGAGCAGAATCCCTACCAGAAACGGGAGGACAACCGATGCTAAGCCTCAACGAACAGATGGATATAATCAAAAGGGGAGCCGAAGAGATTATCTCCGAGGGCGAATTGGCAGAGAAGATCGAGCTCTCCCTCCGGACGGGTGTTCCCCTGACGGTGAAATGGGGGGCTGACCCTTCTGCCCCGGACATTCACTTAGGACACACAGTCTCTATAAGAAAGCTCAGGCAATTTCAGGACTTAGGACATCGAGTCGTCTTTCTCATCGGCGACTTCACCGCTATGATCGGCGATCCCAGTGGGAGGGCTAGCGCCAGAAAACGCCTCTCCCGCCAGCAGGTTGTGAAAAACGCTGAAACATACAGGCAGCAGATCTTCAGAATATTGGCCCCGGAGAAGACGGTGGTTGAGTTCAACAGCCGCTGGTGTAGTGCATTGTGTTTTGAGGAGGTTCTGGATCTTACATCTAAATATACTGTTGCTCGAATGTTAGAGCGTGATGACTTCGAGAAGCGGTATCAGGCTGGCCAGGCCATCACCATTATGGAATTCCTCTATCCCCTGATCCAGGGCTACGATTCGGTAGCTTTAAAGGCGGATATTGAGTTGGGTGGCACAGATCAGAAGTTCAATCTTCTGGTGGCCAGGGACATTCAACGAGAATACGGCCAGAGGCCCCAGGTGGTGGTCACCATGCCTCTGCTGGTCGGCACCGATGGGGTACAGAAGATGAGCAAAAGCCTTGGCAACTATATCGCCCTCGATGATCCCCCAGAGCAGATGTACGGCAAGACTATGTCTATTCCCGATGAGCTGATATACCCCTATTTTGAACTGCTCACCGATGTGACCCGGGAGGAGCTAAAACAGATAGAGAAGCTTCTGTCCGACCCTCAATGTAATCCTATGGACTTAAAAAGGCAATTGGCCAGACGGCTGGTGACCATGTATTATGACGTCCAGAAGGCAGAGGCAGCGGAGAAAGAATTTGATGCGGTCTTCAGGAAAAAAGAAGTCCCAGAACAGATACGTGTCCATCACCTTAGCGTTAATTCCCTGTGGATTGTGAAGCTACTGACTGAAGTGGGAGTTGCCACCTCTAACAGCGAAGCCCGAAGGCTAATTCGGCAGGGGGCTGTCAGTATTGACGGCACTCGGATATCTGACCCAGAGCTAACAATCAAATTCAAGGGGGGGGAAGTACTAAAAGTCGGGAAAAAGAGATTTATGAAGTTGCAGATAGGGCATTAGAGTAAAGGGAGATTCTCTGAAAATTTTTCAAAATTTTTTGAAAAAACTGTTGACAAAGGGAAAGGTTTCGATTATATTTATTGGCGACGAAACCAAAAGTTCTTTGAAAATTGAATAGCGTGCTCAGGTATGAGTTGAGTGAGCTCATACAAGGTAAGAAAATTTTACGGAGAGTTTGATCCTGGCTCAGGACAAACGCTTGCGGCGTGCCTAAGACATGCAAGTCGGACGAGAAATCTCAACTTCGGTTGGGAGAGTAAAGTGGCGAACGGGTGAGTAACGCGTGAGTAAACTACCTCCGAGTTCGGGATAACACTTCTAACGAGGTGCTAATACCGGATAAAATTTCAGGACTTATGTCTTTGAGATCAAAGGTGACCTCTGCTTGCAAGTCACCGCTTGGAGATGTGCTCGCGTTCTATTAGCTAGTTGGTGGGGTAATGGCCTACCAAGGCGATGATGGATAGCCGGCCTGAGAGGGTGTTCGGCCACACTGGGATTGAGATACGGCCCAGACTCCTACGGGAGGCAGCAGTCGGGAATATTGCGCAATGCCCGCAAGGGTGACGCAGCAACGCCGCGTGAGGGATGAAGGCCTTCGGGTTGTAAACCTCTGTCGGGGAGGACGAAACCTCCGGAGGAGAATATCCTCCGGAGCTGACGGTACTCCCAAAGGAAGCTCCGGCTAATTCCGTGCCAGCAGCCGCGGTAATACGGAGGGAGCAAGCGTTGTCCGGATTTACTGGGCGTAAAGAGCGCGTAGGCGGGTCTGTAAGTCAAACGTGAAAGCCCCGAGCTCAACTCGGGACCCGCATTTGAAACTGCAGACCTTGAGTACAAAAGAGGAAGGCGGAATTCCCGGTGTAGCGGTGGAATGTGTAGATATCGGGAAGAACACCGGTGGCGAAGGCGGCCTTCTGGTTTGATACTGACGCTGAGGCGCGAAAGCGTGGGGAGCAAACAGGATTAGATACCCTGGTAGTCCACGCTGTAAACGATGGGCACTGGGTGTTGGTCCGTAAGGATCAGTGCCGCAGCTAACGCGTTAAGTGCCCCGCCTGGGGAGTACGATCGCAAGGTTGAAACTCAAAGGAATTGACGGGGGCCCGCACAAGCGGTGGAGCATGTGGTTTAATTCGAGGCAACGCGAAGAACCTTACCGGGGCTTGACATGCTAGAAGTAGGAACCCGAAAGGGGGACGACCTGTATCCAGTCAGGAGCTAGCACAGGTGCTGCATGGCTGTCGTCAGCTCGTGCCGTGAGGTGTTGGGTTAAGTCCCGCAACGAGCGCAACCCTTGCCCCTAGTTGCCATCAGGTAATGCTGGGAACTCTAGGGGGACTGCCGAGGATAACTCGGAGGAAGGTGGGGATGACGTCAAGTCCTCATGGCCCTTATGTCCCGGGCTACACACGTGCTACAATGGCCGATACAAAGGGCAGCAAAACCGCGAGGTGGAGCTAATCCCAGAAAATCGGCCTCAGTTCGGATTGGAGTCTGCAACTCGACTCCATGAAGTCGGAATCGCTAGTAATCGCGGATCAGCAGGCCGCGGTGAATACGTTCCCGGGCCTTGTACACACCGCCCGTCAAGCGACGAAAGTCGGGGGTACCCGAAGCCGCTGCTCTAACCCGCCCCTCGGGGCGGGAGGAGGGCGTCGAAGGTAAACTCGGCGATTGGCGCTAAGTCGTAACAAGGTAGCCGTACCGGAAGGTGCGGCTGGATCACCTCCTTTCTATGGAGCCCTGGCTCAACCTGCCTGAGCACGCTTTCTTTCCCTTATAAGGGCTTATAGCTCAGGTGGTTAGAGCGCACGCCTGATAAGCGTGAGGTGGGTGGTTCGAGTCCACCTAAGCCCACCATTTTCAGAAATAAGCAAACTCAAAATAGAGCATATGAAACCTGACCTTAGGGATTTTCATCTTTGGCTTCTGAGTCTCACTGGGGATATAGCTCAGTTGGGAGAGCGCCGCCCTTGCAAGGCGGAGGTCACCGGTTCGAATCCGGTTATCTCCACCAGAAGTGAAAAGCTGTTCTTTGAAAATTGAATATGGAGTTCTGGGTAATACAAGATCGCCGAGTGATGGGCTTTTGGTCAAGCTACGAAGGGCACATGGTGGATGCCTTGGCACAAGAAGGCGATGAAGGACGTGGCAAGCTGCGATAAGCCTCGGGGAGGTGTAAGCAACCTTAGATCCGAGGATCTCCGAATGGGGCAACCCGACCCGGGTAATGCCGGGTCACTGCTCGCTGAATCCATAGGCGAGTCAGAGCGAACGAGGCGAACTGAACCATCTTAGTAGCCTCAGGAAAAGAAAGCGAATGCGATTTCCCCAGTAGCGGCGAGCGAAAAGGAAACAGCCTAAACCGTTTGTATGCAAAAGCCTGCATGCGTTGTACAAACGGGGTAGCGGGAAAGAACCGGACCAGGATGCAGCTTGGTCGAGAAGTTACAAACCTGCACCTTAGTCGAACATCCCTGGAAAGGGTGGCCACAGAGGGTGATAGCCCTGTAGACGAAAAGGTAGTAGGCTTCTTGGGTTCTTCTCCCAAGTACTGTGGGACACGAGGAATCCCGCAGGAATCTGTGCCGACCACGGCATAAGGCTAAATACTCTCTTGTGACCGATAGTGAACCAGTACCGTGAGGGAAAGGTGAAAAGTACCCCTGTTAGGGGAGTGAAATAGTACCTGAAACCATGTGCTTACAAGCAGTTGGAGCTTTGTGAGCTGACTTTGGTCAACTCACGGGGTGACAGCGTGCCTTTTGTTTAATGAGCCGGCGAGTTACTCGTGCGTTGCAAGGTTAAGTCCCCCAAGGACGAAGCCATAGCGAAAGCGAGTCTTAATAGGGCGTCTGAGTAACGCGCGGTAGACCCGAAACCGAGTGATCTATCCATGGCCAGGATGAAGCTCAGGTTAAACTGAGTGGAGGTCCGAACCGATGTAGGTGAAAACTGCTCGGATGAGCTGTGGATAGGGGTGAAAGGCCAATCAAACTCGGAGATAGCTGGTTCTCCCCGAAATAGCTTTAGGGCTAGCCTTGCATTATAGAGTGGTGGGGGTAGAGCACTGGATGGGCTAGGGATCTTAATGGATCACCGAACCCAACCAAACTCCGAATACCACTTACTCGTTTTGCAGGAGTCAGGTTGCGAGGGATAAGCTTCGTAGCCGAGAGGGAAACAACCCAGATTGTCAGCTAAGGCCCCTAAATGTAGGCTAAGTGACTGAAAGGAGGTCGGGTTGCTTAGACAACCAGGATGTTGGCTTAGAAGCAGCCATCATTTAAAGAGTGCGTAACTGCTCACTGGTCAAGTGGCCTGGCGCCGAAAATTGGCGGGTCTAAGCCTACTGCCGAAGCTGCAAAATGTCGGCCCCAAATCGCCGGCTATTGGTTATCGGTTCTTGCTGATGACCATTGACCGACGGCTGGCGACCGATATTGGTAGGGGAGCGTTCCATTAACCTGTGAAGCCCTTCGGTGACGGAGGGTGGAGGAGATGGAAGTGATTATGCCGGCATGAGTAGCGATAATTCCGATGAGAAATCGGAACACCGAAAGTCTAAGGTTTCCTGGGGAAGGTTAATCCGCTCAGGGTAAGTCGGGTCCTAAGCTGAGGCCGAAAGGCGTAGGCGATGGAGATCAGGTTAAAATTCCTGAACCACCTTGGTGGCGTCTGAGCGATGGGGTGACGCAGGAGTGAAAGGTCAGCCTCGTGTTGGCTTACGAGGTCCAAACCTGTAGGAGGTCTCGATAGGCAAATCCGTCGGGGCGTAACTCCGAGAGGTGATGGGGAGGCTGTAAGGCCACAAACTGACCCTAAGCATGCTGCCAAGAAAAACCTCTAAGCGAGTCATCAGGGTGACCGTACCGCAAACCGACACAGGTAGACGGGGAGAGAATCCTAAGGTGCTCGAGAGAACCCTCGTTAAGGAACTCGGCAAAATGACCCCGTAACTTCGGGAGAAGGGGTGCCTCTGGTAGGTGAAGTCCCTGCGGATGGAGCCGAAGGAGGTCGCAGAGAAACGGCCTGGCCGACTGTTTACTAAAAACACAGGTCTCTGCCAAGTCGTAAGACGATGTATAGAGACTGACACCTGCCCGGTGCCGGAAGGTTAAAGGGAACCGTTAGGGGGCAACCCCGAAGCGGTGAACTGAAGCCCCGGTAAACGGCGGCCGTAACTATAACGGTCCTAAGGTAGCGAAATTCCTTGTCGGGTAATGTCCGACCCGCACGAATGGTGTAACGATCCGGGCGCTGTCTCAACGAGGGACTCGGCGAAATTGTATTTCCGGTGAAGATGCCGGATACCCGCGGCAAGACGGAAAGACCCCGTGAACCTTTACTACAGTCTGGCATTGGGTTTTGGCTGGGCATGTGTAGGATAGGTGGGAGGCTGTGAAGCCCCGACGCCAGTCGGGGTGGAGCCGTCCTTGAAATACCACCCTTGTTCAGTTGAGGCTCTAACCTGGATCCTTGAATCAGGGTCAGGGACAGTGCTTGATGGGTAGTTTGACTGGGGCGGTCGCCTCCTAAAAAGTAACGGAGGCTCCCAAAGGTTCCCTCAGCACGGTTGGTAATCGTGCGTAGAGTGCAAAGGCATAAGGGAGCTTGACTGCGAGACCTACAGGTCAAGCAGGTGCGAAAGCAGGGCTTAGTGATCCGGCGGTTGCGTGTGGAAGCGCCGTCGCTCAAAGGATAAAAGGTACTCCGGGGATAACAGGCTTATCTCCCCCAAGAGTTCACATCGACGGGGAGGTTTGGCACCTCGATGTCGGCCCATCGCATCCTGGGGCTGGAGAAGGTCCCAAGGGTTTGGATGTTCGCCAATTAAAGCGGTACGCGAGCTGGGTTTAGAACGTCGTGAGACAGTTCGGTCCCTATCTGCCGTGGGCGCAGGATATCTGAGGGGAGCTGCCCCCAGTACGAGAGGACCGGGGTGGACGAACCTCTAGTGTACCAGTTGTCCCGCCAGGGGCAAAGGCTGGGTAGCTATGTTCGGAAGGGATAACCGCTGAAAGCATCTAAGCGGGAAGCCTCCCCCAAGATGAGATATCCCATCCGAGTGATCGGATCTGAAGGCCTCCCGTAGACCACGGGTTTGATAGACCGCAAGTGTAAGCATGGTAACATGCTCAGCTGAGCGGCACTAATAGGCCGTGCGGCTTGACCAAATTTGATTCGCCTGGTAACTTGTATTGCCCGAACTCCTATTCATTTCATTTAGGAAATTCTGGAAAAATCCCGGTTACTATAGCGGAGGGGCAACACCTCTTCCCATTCCGAACAGAGAAGTTAAGCCCTCCAGCGCCGATGGTACTGCTTGGGAGACCTTGCGGGAGAGTAGGACGTAGCCGGGATTTTTTTTGGGGCTAACAATATTAACGAATGACACAATTTCCACTTCACTAAGCAATTACGTCACACGTGATTTGATCTAAGGACGTGCGGTATGCGTAGGGCGGGTTTACTACTTATATCGGTTTTTGTCCTGGTGAGCTCTTTAAGTGCTGAGCAAGCTCCTCTCTTCTCGAAAGGAGACGCTAAGAATTTGGCTGTAGATTATGCTGAGAGATTCTTTGAGGGAGAGGTTGGTGGGGGCACAAGCTATTTTGCTGCTGAGAAAACACCTTCTGCTTACGTCTTCACTGCTTATAGGGGAAAAGGCATTTTCCCCAGCCAGGAGGAGATTATCAGTCAGGTTGCTCAATATAGGGAAGAACGGCTACAGGCTGAGTCTCTGTTGAAAGATGCCTCAAGACAGAATTGTTGCTTGGACGTAGAAACGGCTATCCAGTTTGTTGATGCGGCTTGGGAACGTATGCGGGGCGATGACAGATTCGGGACGATTGTTGTCAGTCTGCGTCACGAAAAACCTCATGTCGGTATGTTTTACGCGGGATTGCCCCCGCACTATGTCTCAGCTCTTGACGCAGGTGAAAGGGCTAAGAGTGCACTTGGTGCGAGTTCAGTCCGTCTTGACAGACTCTATTATACCGGTCCTTTGAGTTTCTGGGCCGAGTATAGTGCAGAAGGACAGCATACTTTTATAGATCTTCTACACTTGAATGATCGAGAGCTTTCGCCTGAGGAGTTCTCAAAAATTTCAATCTCAGCTGAGGGGAATGGAGAAAAATCTCTGAGTAAGCCCTTATCTCAAGAAGAGCCACCAGAGAATGTTTATGAGCAGCACATGATAAGTGGCGTCCCGGATTATAAATGTTGGCTGGAGCGTGGCTGTGCGCCTACAGCGGCTGGTTGCGTTCTCGGTTATTGGGATGATCGTGGCTATCAATTGCTGATTGATGGAGGCGGCAGTGGCACAGCAGGGCGGGTGGATGATCCTGATACCCCTTGGAATGAACGATCCGGCTATATAGGTTTAATCGAAGAGGAGCTTGCTCCTGCAATGGGGTGGTCACCCACGAATGGAGTTCCTGGTGTGCGTAGTATTAGGCTTGGTATTGAACGGGTATGTAATTCTACAACCTATAGCAACAACTATAATTTTACGGTCATATACACCCAACGCGACTACTTCTTCCCAAATGGAGGCAATTGGTGGAACGGGGACAGGGCAACCTATGAGAATGAAATTCTCGCCGGCTATCCTTTTGTGTACCTCCTGTGGGACCACGCGGTGACTGCGGTTGGTTACCTAGTTGAGGATAATATAGACTTTGACCACTGGCGAATCGTTCACGACAACGGCTACCCTGTAGGCACTCCTGTCTATATATGGGAGGGGGAAATCACGTACGGTACCTATATAGTTCTGGTACATCCGGGCCAGTCAAAACCGGTTTATATTGACGCGCCTGAAACACCTTCATCCTCTATCAGTGCCCAAAGCCGTCCCAATCCTTTCAATCTCCAGACCAGCATTTACTACCAATTGGGCAAGGATACTAATGTGCGGATAAGGATAGTCAATTCGCTGGGCCAAACGGTCAGGACATTTAATCTGGGTCGAAAAGAGAAAGGACTGCACCACCTGACCTGGGACGGAACAGACCAATCCGGCAGGCATGTCTCCAGCGGGACTTATTTTTACCGGATAGCTACTGACTTCACTAGCTTTACAGGGGAGATGCATCTAATCCGGTAGAGAAGGAATTGGGTGGCACAGTTTCCTATGCTGTGCCACCCAATTTTCTTTAGAACTTCTGTTAGTTTTGGAACAAACTCTATCGAAGCTTTCCCTCAAACCAATCAGATTCCGGGCTGAATATTGCCAATGGATTGAATTAGAAACTGTAATGTAGCCCTTTTATGGAGCGTATACGGTGTTCTTACAGGGACCGCCTTTACACCTGACGGCATTGGTTCCGAAAAACTTGACTTCCCCTGTAAGGTCATCCAATTTGAATCACTTGACGGCGTGAGAAATAGCTTGCATATTATATGGGGCTTGGAAGAAAAAAACTGTCATACGGATGTGCATCGCCTTTCCTCGTGATAGCTCGGTAGTGCCGAGTACCAAATACAAAAGATTCTGTCGAAAAAAGCCAACCTTAGAGAAAACATCCTCCATTGTGCCTGGAAAAGAAATATGGGAGACGTCTCCAGACGACGATAGAATCGGGTTCTGGAGAACCCTCCCACAGAGACAGCTATGTAACCTGATCCCACATTATTGTCGATAACCCCATTTCCCGACAGAATCTACAAAACAAAGGAGTACCCCAAATGAGAAGACTTATGAAGCTTAAAAGCACAAAAATAGCTGCCTTATTGGCCATTGTCTCATCCTTCACCATTCTTCAGAACACTGCCTCTGGAGCTCATATTGTTAATTATTATGCCTTCAGGTCTGATTATAACTGCCTTCTTGTAGAGGACAAGAACATTTGGGCAGGCAGTACTGATGGGCTGGTTCGGTGGGATAAAACCTCCAACAGTTGCCAAAGATATACGACAGAAGACGGCCTGCCTAGCCTATGGATTAACTGCCTAATGAGGGACTACACAGGAAGGTTATGGGCGGGGACCCGCGGTGGTTTGGCCTGGTTTGACGGCTCCTGTTGGAGGGTATCCCTAAAAGGTCCAGATGTTGGAGACCTGACAGTCGATGCTGACAATAACCTGTGGGCAGCGACTGGAAACAGGGTTTATAAATTTAACGGCAAAGAGTGGAACTGTTACCACCTCGGCATCTCAGTTAAATGTCTTTATCTTGATGATCAAAATGTCCTTTGGATCGGGACAAGCGAAGGGGTCAGACAATTTGATGGCCAAAATTGGACCTGGTATAACAAGTCAGATAGTCTGTTCAATAAGGGCATAAATGTCATTTTTGAAGATTCTAGCGAAAATTATTGGTTTGGAACAGACGCCGGGGTGGTGCGCTGGGATGGTACAGATGGGCAAGTATTTGACACCACTAATGGTCTCACTCTTAATCAAGTAACCGACATCAAGGAAGATCAGAAAGGCCATATTTGGGTGGCCACCAGTGGATCCGATTGTGGTGCCTTTATAGGCAAAGGTGGATTAAGCGAATGGGATGGACACCACTGGGCTATGTATAATACCACATCCGGACTCTCCTCCAATTATATCCGAGAGATCGCTTTTGACCAGAAAGGAAACCCATACCTGGCAACAGGTAAAGGCATCAATTATTGGGACGGACAACAATGGCAATGTCTCCTCACCCATAAGTCTCTTAACACTTTCGACTGTCCGATAATAAATGACCTCTTTGTGGACACCCAAGGAAATCTCTGGTTAGCCACAGGACCGGCTTTCCTGGTCACATGTGGGCGTTATCCTTGGGGTGGTTTAGTAAAATATGATGGGACGCATTTTACCCTTTATAACACCGAAGATGGACTCCCCGGTATAGATGTCTCCAGTGTCACTGGAGACAATCAAGGCAATTTGTGGATCGGAACATACCTTGTTGGGGGCCTCAGCCGGTTTGATGGGAAAGAATTCGTAAATTTTACCTGGGATGGTGTTCTTCTAAAGATATTTGTAGACCACTTCGACAGAAAATGGGTTTGTGGAATGTTTGGCGTAAGTGTCTTTGATGATACCACATGGACGAATTACCCTACCGTAGACCAAGAACATTGGATAGTTCTCGATATCACTGAGGACAAAGCTGGACATGTATGGGCAGTCGATGACATAGGTCTATTTTCTTTTGATGGCGTGCAGTGGACTCAGGTTCAAGGATTGCCTCCTGATTGTCGTGCTTCGGATATATCCGTCGATCGAGATGACCATCTCTGGATCGGAACATATAAAGGTTTGGTATTCTATGACGGATCCCATTTTGTGACCTATACCGAAGCGGACGGGCTGCCTTCATCTGAGATTACAGCAGTTGATGCCTCTGCTTTCTCTGCTAAGAAACACCAATATCTTTTGGTTGGAACATTGCATGATGGAATGGGAATATTAACAGAAGACGGTTGGCTTACTATTTCCGAGAACGAAGGATTGATTTCCAATAGGGTCAAGTGCTTTGCGATTGGGCCAGATTCGGATATCTGGGTGGGTACCTCTGAGGGCTTGAGTCGTTTGTATGGATTTTTGACTACCTCGGTCAACCTTGAAGAAGAAACCCCTACCCTGGAAACCCACGTTTTAGAATCAAATTACCCTAATCCCTTTAACGCCACCACTACAATTCTGTACCGCATAGGCAAAACAGATGATGTCGAGCTGACTGTTTTCGATGTGCTGGGCCGCAAGGTGAGATTGTTATACCACGGCGTGCAAACGCCAGGCAACTACAGGGTGATTTGGAACGGCAAGAACGAATCTGGGGAAGAAGTGGGGTCAGGCATCTATTTACTGCACCTACGTGCAGGTGAGTTCACGGCTGTGAGAAAGATGTGCCTGCTTAGGTAGCAGGAAAATATATCTGCGGTCACTCGCCCAAAGAAATTTTTCTAAGAAAGCATCCGTTTCAAGATGCTTTCTTCTTTTTTATTGTAACCTTCGCCTCCCGGGAGCCTCGCACTCATCTCGACAAACATTCACAATTTTTGCTCTTGACAGCGGTAACAGGGTGTTGTATATTGCGGCATTGACAAAAAAGTGTCCTGTCCAAATTCTCCCGAAAGGAAGTCGGCTCAATGTGGTCGGTCAAAACTACTAAGATTAGCTTTGTAGGCGCAACCTACGGGATTTTCTGTGCCCATCCCTGAGAAGAATTCTCGCCCGGCGCATAAGTGAAAAATGCCAATTTCTCAAGGCCCTGAGGATTCTTGTCGCAGCCTTTAAATTGGAGGCCGCGGGCGGGCTGACAGATAAGCTCGCGGCCGTTTTGTATCCGTCGGACAATTAGGGTACAAAGCTCAGCATCATGCCTGTTAAACCCAGGAATTTCCACGGAGAAAGGAAAACCGACGATGTGTAAATACTCTTCCTGTCTGCTTCTCCCGATAGTGCTTACTGCAATAGCGGCAATCTTATCTGTAATCACTCAGGTTTCCGCAGCGGAGAGATACGAGAAGATTCCCTGGACGAGGAAAACTCTTCGGGCAGTGAGGGTTGTCGAACCACCCAAGATAGACGGCAGGCTGGATGACTCGTGCTGGAAGCTTGCTGAACCCTCATCGGGCTTTGTAGAACTGCAACCATATGATGGAAAGTTGGCGGTAGAACAGACCATTGTGATGGCCCTATACGACCACAAGAACCTCTACCTTGGGCTCCACTGTCTGGACTCCCAGCCAGACGAGATACCCCGGAGACTCATCCCCAGGGATGCTAATCCCTGGCCTGAGGACTGCATCACCATTTCTCTGGACACCTTTCACGACCGGCGTAGCTGCTATGTCTTTGGGGTTAACACTACGGGTTGTCAGAGAGATATGACCACTGACCGCTCTCACGGATGGTTCGGAAACTGGGGCTGGGATGGCGTCTGGAAAAGTGCAGCCCAAGTCGTCGAGGATGGCTGGGAGTGCGAAGTGGCGATCCCCTTCAAGATCCTCCGCTTTTCCAGGGCAAAGGAGCAGATCTGGGGCATAAACATCCAGCGACTGCAGAAACGGCTGATGGAGGACACGGCCTGGGATCCCGTCACTTCTGACGATGCTGACGGCATTCTCGATATGTCCAAAGCCGGTGACTTAGTCGGCATCATTGACCCCCAGAGGGGATACCATATAGACCTTATCCCCCACATCGTTCTTCAAAATGAGAAAGAAATCTGGAAAGGAGAAACAGGGATTGACATCAAATACAATCCTTCGTCTCACCTCTCATTCAATGCCACTCTCAACCCCGACTTTGCACAGGTGGAGGCCGACAAGCAGCGCATTAACCTATCCCGTTTCCCGCTCTATTTCGACGAAAGGAGACCCTTCTTCGTTCAGGGCAAGGACCTTTTCGGGGCAATGAATGTCTTCTACAGTCGCCGCATCCAGAGTCCAGACTGGGGGTTGAAACTCATAGGAACTTCCGGCCCCAATAAGTATGGGTACCTGTCGGCGATGGACCGCACGGCGGACGGGGAGAATCCGCTCTTCAATGTCCTCAGGCTCCAGAGAGATGTCCTGAACAAGTCAACTGTTGGGATAGTGGGTGTCAGCAAAAGCAGCGGCGCAGAGGGGAATTCGGGGGCACTGGCCTCAGATGTCCGGCTCAGGCCAGGTGAACATGACGAGATGGATCTTGATTTGATAAAGACCTGGAACCCACACCAGAATCGGGACAGTTGGAGAGCCAGTGTTGCTTACACCCACAGGGCCGATCCCTGGGCTTTTTACTGCCGGTACACAGGGATGGGCAAAGAGTTCAATGTGGATCAGTTCGGGTTCATCAACCACGATGCTGGCATTGGTAGCCACGAAACCAGGTGTTACCTTGAGTACCGCTGGCATATCCGCAACCACGGCATCGATCAGTTAGAATTCTGGCACGGAGGCTCTGCCTCGAAGCGGTCGGATGATAAAGATTGGGGGTGGAGTTGGGACAACATTGACATACAGCTTGCTCTTACCAACCAGGCTTGGGTTGCCTTCTCGCACGAGACCTGGCTCGCCCGCTATCATGGGAAAGGGTTTCGGGGACAGAACTACAACCTGAACATCAACCTTCCACCTGCATGGAGGTTTACGGGCAGGATCAGATGTCTGTACGCAGACCAGATAGATTGGTCGGATCCGGATCTATACTTTGGTAAGGTTAAGAAATTCCGTACAAATTTCACCCTCCGAGCCACCAACAGTCTCGCTTTCGACGCCTACTTTGATGTTGCACGGAAATATTTCAGCAAGACCAGAACCGATAAGATAGGGTGGCTGAGAATAACCTACACACCCACTAGGCACTTCTTTTTGCGGAGTTTCATCCAGGCAGATGCTCAGACCCGGGTGTTACAGACAAATTTCCTGCTTGCTTACCAGTACGAGCCGCTTTCCTGGATCTATTTAGCCTACAACAACAGCTTAGATACCTCAGACAAGTGGGGATCCCCTGATCAGTGGTGTTCTACCAATCACATCGCCATCGTCAAAGTAACTAAGCTTCTGAGCCGATGACAGGCAGTTTGCGGGCCCGCACCGTTCTCGGGAAAGGGTAAAACCTTGTCAGGTCTCGTAGCAATACGGCGTTATATTTGGTCCACATTTTAAAGAAGTTCAAAGAGTTGAGCAGCTCAGATTCGATACTCTCCTTTCACAAATAGATAGATATCATTGTATAACCGACGCACTTCTGGGTTGCCACGGGAGTCCAGATGCGTTACTGAATACCTGAAATCCTCCGCAGGCCAGTCGTTCGGTTTTTGGGAATAAACCAGTATCATATGCCGCAGTCCTCCGTATTCGGGCAAGCCAGGAGGGAAATATCCCGGAGGCTTAACAGGCTCACTTCTCATCTCAGTTCCTTTCATTTTACTTTTTTTTCTGGTTCTTGTTGTCCGATGACAAAATCGTCTGAAAAGGGTTTCTTCAAGACAGAGGTTTCGCATAGTGTATTTGGCGGGCTACTTCCTTGAAGCCCATGCGGGGATAAAACTCCCGCCCAATGGTGTTCTGTTCCAGGGTCTCGATCCTGGCATATTTCATCCCTGCCGCTTTTAGATACTCCATCGCCTGTTGTAATAGCTTCTTCCCTATGCCTTTACCTCGATGCCGCGCATCTACAGCCATATTGGGTATCCGGCCGATCCCCGTCTCTTCCTCTACCCGGGTCGTGACGTAACCAACCACTTTCCCCTCTTCTTCAGCCACGAAAACCCCGGCGGGATTGGCATTCAAGTCGTCAATTATACTTTGCTTTTTCCTCCACTGCCAGCTCTTACCCTCAATGCGCCCCCAGAGCCGTTCGATATTTTGGTCTATGGAAACCCCATCGAAACTCTCCACGGTGATCTCCAAGATACGCTCTTGATCTGACTGTTTGAACTCTCTAATCTTAAGCATTTATCACCTCCAGATCAGCAGATGGCAAAATTGGCGGAAAACGGTTCCTATCTCGTACCAGTTGTATGCGAAAATCGATGGAAAACCTCCTGCCACCCTTGGTTGACTGCCCGGTTCGATGTGAAGCATAATGGCAAAATGCGATTAACCATCGACATTGGGATAGTACTCAGATCTTGCACTTCACGTCCTCGCAAGAGGTGTCCGCTGTGACGGCCGACTCTGCTCACTTCCCTGATTTTAGATGTGCTTGGCACAGGATGCTGAGATTTGTGTCAGAGATGTGTCAAAAATTTAATTCTGTCAATTAGTTCCCAGCATTTTCTCGGCTTCCTGGTTTGACCAGTGCTATCCCTTTAGCACACAGGGGACAGTGTTCGGGACGGTAGGTGACCACCTCCATCTGCACAAGGGAGGCAAAGGGCACACTGAAGCGGACCTTTCCGCCGCTTCGGTCCACCAGACAGCCTACACCGACCACTACACCTCGATTCTCCTCTACTACCTCGATCACCTCCTGTACAGAGCCTCCGGTGGTTATCACATCTTCGACCACTAAGGCTTTTTCTCCTGGATGGATCACAAATCCTCGCCTGAGTGCCATCCGACCAGCTTCTCGCTCAGCGAAGATGGTGCGGACATCCAGCCTACGGCCCACCTCACAGGCCACCACAATACCGCCGATGGCCGGGGCAATCGCAAGGTCGATCTCCCTGTCCCTGAACCGCTCCGCCAATTGGCCGCACAACTGTTCTGCATATTTCGGATATTGCAGGACCTTAGCACACTGAAAATAGGTGGGGCTGTGAAGTCCAGACGTCAGCAGAAAATGGCCCGAGAGAAGAGCGCCGGTCCCCTTGAATATCTCTAAGATCTCCTGTTGAGTAAGCACTTTTTACTTGCCCCTATTTTCTGCACAGATTGATTCTTTCCTTGAGCCTTTCGGCCGCCACTCTGGCTTTCTGGGCGAAATCTGTTCCATCGGAGGCGTAGATTATCGCTCGAGAGGAGTTTATAATGGCCAGTTGCCCTTGCCTGTCTGTTCCCCAGCGGCTGACTGCTTCCAAGTCTCCACCCTGTACCCCGATACCTGGGATGAGAAGAGGCAGTTTGGGAGCGATCTGACGGATTCTCCTCAACTGTTCAGGATAAGTAGCCCCTACCACCAGCCCACAGCAGCCGTTCTTGCTCCATCCGACAACCTTCTGGGCGATATGTTCGTAAACAGGTTTGCCCTTAGAGGGGAGATACTGGAAGTCCTTTGCCCCGGCATTGGAGGTGAGGCAGAGGACAAAGGCACACTTATCAGGATATTCCAGAAAAGGTTTCAGCGCATCAAATCCCATATAGGGATTTACCGTAACCGCATCAGCGCCCAGTCCCCGGTAAAATGCCTGCGCATACATCCGGGCTGTATTGCCAATATCGCCCCGTTTGGCATCCACAATAACCGGGATATGGGAAGGGATAGCCTCGATAGTCTGCTTAAGTACTCTCCATCCGTCGGCGCCCATTGCCTCGTAGAAGGCGGTATTTGGCTTGTAAGCGCACACCAAATCTGCCGTTGCTTCAATGATCGCCCTGTTAAAACCCAGGACTGGATTGTCTGAGTTGAGTAAGTGCTTTGGCAGCCGTGAGATGTCAGTGTCTAGCCCAACACACAACAGACTGTCATTCTTCTCACTGGCCGCCAAAAGCTTTTCCGTGAATCTCATCTTTCCATCTCTTAATCCTAAGATATTGATTTATTTTTAAAAACCAACCTATTTGCTGTACTTTGCCATACTAACTTCGTCGAGATGTGGTATGAGTTACTGAAAGAGAAGTTATCGGCCCTATTGCATCTCCCGGTGAACTTTGTGCTTGATTTCACAAAACTCACGTTCGTCTTTCACTTCTGCCCTCCCATCTCTCTTCTACATCATCTCCACCGGATCAACGTCTATAGTCATTCTCACCCCTCTTTTCCCTTTCAATTTCTGAGTGCACTGCTGAACAAGTTCGCGGAGAGCCTTGGATGATTTGCCTTTAAGGAGAATCTGGCAACGAAAGGCACCTTTTATCTTTCCCAGAGGAGCTTCGGAAGGGCCCAGAATTTGTACGGTCTCAAAGGCAGCTTCCTGCAGAAGTCTGGAATATTTCTCGGCTATGGAGATCACATCCTCTGAGATTTTGCCCTGAAACACAATGCTTACTAGTCTGCTCCAGGGCGGATAGTTCAACTGTCTTCGATCAGCAAGTTCTCGACGAGCAAATTTATCGAAGTCGAAGTTTTTAAAGCACCTAATGGTCCAATCCCCCGAAGAGTACGTCTGCACAACTATCTCCCCCTCTGTTAGCTGAGAGGCCAACTGAGTCAGCAGGTGGAAGGTCTTTTCGCCGGCCCGGAAATCGGGCAGGTTCAGGCAACTGTCGGCCAGCACGATCGCCACTAAGCCTACCCTAGGAAAATCCATCGCCTTGGCGATCATCCGGGTGCCCAGGAGGATGTCTGCACGATCCCCCTGAGAGAATTGCAACAAGCGCCGGTAGGACTGTTTCCCCTTCGTTGTATCAAAATCCAGTCTTAGCACCTTTGCCTTGGGAAACAGCGAGCGGAGGGTTTTCTCCACAAGTTCGGTACCAACTCCTCCGAAGTGCCACTCGTGGCCCAGGCACTGGGGACAGATACTGGGAGCTTCTTGACGAAACCCGCAGTAATGACACACCATCTGGTGCTCTTCCTGATGGTAGGTGAGGCTCACCTGACAGTTCTGGCACTGGGGAACAAAACCGCACTGGCTGCACTGAATGTAGGTGGCATAGCCCCGTCGGTTCTGAAACAGCACAGCCTGCTTGCCTTTCTGCAGACAGAGCTTCAGTCTCTCACAAACCAAGGGAGATAAGATCTCTCTTGCGTTTGTTGAACGCAAACCCCTGATGTCGACAATTGTGACCTTGGGCAAAGGGTTATTGACCTCACGGGAAAGGCGACAGAGGGAGAACTTCCCTGTCGAGGCGTTGTGATAGGATTCTAAAGAGGGGGCTGACGATCCAAGCAGCACCACCGCGTCAGCCATCTTTGCCCGCACAATCGCCACATCCCGGGCATGGTATCTCGGATTCGACTCGCATTTGTAGGAGGAATCCTGCTCTTCTTCGACCACAATCAGTCCCAGATTTACTACCGGAGCAAAGACGGCCGAACGAGGACCTATTACTACCCGCTTTCTGCCTTCTCTAACCTGCCGCCACAGCCTGTACCTCTCTACATCCGACAGCCGACTATGGAGCACCGCCGCCTGCAGACCCAAAGTTGCTTTGAGATGTTTGAAAGCCCTGGCGGTCAGAAATACCTCTGGAACCAGCATAAGAACACCCTTTTCTCTGCGGAGCACAGCAGAAATTGCCTGCAGGTAAAGAGGTGTCCTGTCTGCGCCAGGAGAGCTTTGTAGAAGAATCGTCTGGTAATGTCCCCCATCCAGGGCCCGCTTGATCTGCCGGAATGCCCTCGCCTGAGTTGGCGAGAGATTCACCTCAGCAATCCCCTGAGATGTTTTCTCATTAACGGCAGAGTCTTGGGGCTCCTCAAAACAGAGTTCTACCAGGCCTCTTCTCTCCAACCTGTCTACCACATCTGCTCCCACACCCCAATTTTTTCTTAGTTGGAGAGCGGCCATCTGACCCCCGTTTTCCCGAAGGATTCTCAACAGGTGAGCTTGACGAGGGGCTTTTCTCTTTAACTCATCGATCTGCTGCTCCAACACCCCAGGATCGCCTTCGGTCAACCGTACCAGCCGTCCTTCTCTGGACTTCACCGCCACATAGCCCATCTGTTCCAGATCGTAAATAGCGGCATAAAGGCCATCCCTTCTCAGCTCTCTCTCCAGTGTCAAAAGACTCCTTGTACCCTTCTGAAAAAGAGACTCCAGCACCGCTTCTTCTTTTTTACCCTTGATTGCATCAGGCAAAGGATGGTGTGGTTCGGGATTTCTTAGTATGAGATACTCGCTGCCTCGGAAGCGAACGCCGGAGGGCAGGGCAGAATTTAGGACTTCCCCCAAACTGCACAGATAGTATTCTGCCACCCAGCGGGTGAGCCGGAGCATCTGCGAGTCAAAGGCGGGATATGGGTCGAGCACATCCAAAATCTGCTTAAGGTTGGATATCTCAGTCTCTTGCTTTAGGTCTACTACAAACCCGGTTAGCAGACGGCTTCCCAGGGGTGCCCAAACCCGGCTGCCCCTCTGGACCCTTTCTGTTAAACCTTCAGGAACTATGTAACTGAAGCTTTTTCCCGTCGGAAGTGGAAAGACAACCTGGGCAATTCTGTTTTGCATCTGGTTCGCCTGCCGTTTATTACGTGGAACTCATCTCTTAGAATATCAGTATTAGAAGAAGGCCAGCCCTATTACCCAGTGTTTGTCCTCAGGATTGGCTACAAGGCTGGCCCATATACGTTTCTCCCAGGAACAGGTTTGCATTATTTAACCCATCTTTGAAAGACAGCTTCGTAGGGGAATCTGGCGATTCCTTTTTCAGAGATGATGGCCCCAACCAGCTCTGCTGGGGTCACATCGAAGGCAGGATTAAACACCTCGACTTCCTGGGGTGCCGTCGGCAGCCCGAAGCCCCGGGTAACCTCTTCCGGTCTCCTCTCCTCGATGGGGATCTGATTACCATCGGCAAGATTCATATCCAGGGTTGAGAGGGGGGCAGCGACGTAGAACGGGATGTGGTGTTCTTTCGCCAGGACGGCAAGCCCGTAAGTGCCGACTTTGTTGGCCACGTCTCCGTTTCTGGCAATTCGGTCAGCGCCCACTATGACAGCATCTACTTTTCCCTTTCTCATCAGGGTGGCCGCAGCGTTGTCGCAGATGAGTGTCACCTCAATCCCGCTTTGCAACAGCTCCCAGGTGGTGAGGCGGGCTCCTTGCAGAAGTGGACGAGTCTCATCGGCAAAGACCCGGATATGCTTGCCCTGCGACTTTGCAGTATATATGACTCCCAAGGCTGTTCCCAGACCTGCGGTGGCCAGAGCACCAGCGTTGCAGTGAGTGAGCACCGACATACCATCTTCCAACAGGGTGGCCCCGTTCTCACCAAGCTGGCGGCAGACTCTCCTGTCCTGTTCAAAAATCCTGTTTGCTTCCCGAAGAAGCAGATGCTGGATTTTCTCCGGTTTTTCTCCTCTGTTCTGGAGGAATACACGCCACATTCTCTCCAGTGCCCAGAAGAGGTTGATCGCGGTGGGACGAGTGTGCGACAGACGATCCACAGCCCAGCGAATCTTCTGTTCAAGCTCCTGAGAGGTGCCACGATGCCCCCATATGCTCAGCACCACTCCGTAGGCGGCAGCAACCCCGATGGCAGGAGCCCCTCGCACCTTCAGCTCTTCAATAGCTTGCGCTAAGGTCTCCACATTCCTACAGTCAAGGTAAACCAAGCGAAGAGGCAGTTCCGTCTGGTCTATTATCCTTACTGCCCCGGAAAGCCATTTAATCGTCTCTATTTTCAATATCCCACTCCGGCGGCTCCCTCACTCTCAGAAGGCGTTTATTCAACCGAAATCCGGCAAGCTCATAAAAACCAAAAGAACATTATTGCTGGGCAGGAGATTCAACGCCAGGCCCCTAACCGAAGCGCAAAAAACGGAAAGGTTGGCAGGTAACGACTTGATCCATTAGGAGGCGAACAAAGTAACTGTTGTAATTGAATCTTAGAGAGCTCCAACCCAGATTCAGAAAAAACCGCCCTGAAGACTTCTCTATCTGTTGCACAGATTGTGCTAAAAAATGGCAACTTCACACAAAGCGTGCTTCACTCTACCTTGAAAACAGACTGTAGGAGGCATCTCCAGACGCCGATGGAATCGGGCTCTGGAGAGTCCTCCCACAGAAATAGATACCTGAAGTGAGCCTATAGTACTGCCGGCAACTCCATCTTTCCGACGGAACCTGCACCTGTGTTAAGTAAGCCACAGTTTGACTCCGTAAGTTTAACCATTAGATCTCGGGTCTGTATTAAATGCGAATCACCTATGATAAGAGCAAAGAACAGAACGGAGACATAAGGCAGGCGAGGTTTTTACGAACAGATAATTAGCCCTTTCCGACCTTTGCGACTTCTTGTCAAACTTTGCGGGTGCAAATGTCTTCTGATACACACCCTCTTGTCTGTCCCAATAGGTACAAAATGTTTGTAGCAAATAAGACTGGCCATTTATTCGAAATCCCTTTAAGGTGATATGTTTTTCTTGTTTTTCATAAGTTTCCCGAATCTGGCTTTCAAGTGACGTTCCCTCACTTATGTCTTGGCCGATTCAAGACCGAAAAACAAGAGATGAACGGCCGTTGTGCCTCCCTTCGGCACTTTGCGGTTAAACAGAGAAGCATAACATCCACTAAGGGCTAACATTCAAAGTATGTAATCTGTTTGAACCGGGTGAACCTTTCCTTAATCTGCTGGTGAGTTAGTCCTTTAAGCCCGTCTACACTGAATTTCTCTACTGTAAAAGAGGCCATTACACTGCCGTAGACCACAGCCTTTCTCAAGTTGGTTTGACTGAAATCCTCGGTTTCGGCCAGGTAACCCAGGAAACCACCAGCAAAGGAGTCTCCTGCCCCGGTGGGGTCACAGGCAAGTTCCACTGGGTAGGCAGGAATGCTAAAAAAGGCGTCAGGGGTGAACATCACTGCACCGTGTTCTCCCTTTTTGACGATTACTGTCCGGGGCCCTCTCTCCAGCACTGACTTACACGCCTTGATTAGATTTGACTCTTCAGTAAGTTCCTCTATTTCTGCATCGTTCAAGATAACTGTGTCCACCTGGGCCAGGTTCTGAAGCAGGATCTGCCTTTTAGTTCTAATCCAGTGGTCAATAGTGTCACAGCAGGAAAGTCTGGGGCACCGAACCTGCTCAAGCACACTCTGCTGGAGTTCAGGATCGATATTGGCTAAGAACAGAATCTCAGAATCTCGGTACTGCTCAGGAATGGTTGGCTGGAAGTGGGAGAAGACACCGGGTTCAAGCAGCAAGGTCTGGCGGTCATTGGGGCGGGGACCGTATCTGCCTGCCCAGCGGAAACTCTTTCCCTTCCTTATTTGAAGTCCGGCAAAATCCACCCCTCTCTGTTTTAGAAAATCCAGCTCTTGCAAGGGGAAATCCTCACCCACGGCGGCCACCACCCTGGCTGGGGAAAAGTAGCTGGCGGCAGCCGCAAAATAGGTTGCCGAGCCTCCCAATACATCGGTCACCTTCTGGACGGGTGTTTCCACCGTGTCCAAAGCTACTGAACCAACCACAAGGATATTCACGGCGATACCTCCTCTATTTTGGCATCGCCCCACAGCCGTTCTAAGGCATAGAACTGGCGAGTATCTCGTTGAAAAATGTGGACCACCACATCCACGAAATCGATCAACACCCAATTTTGATCGGCGTCACCCTCTATATGCCAAGCTGGGTAGCCAGCTTTCTCCATCCCTTCGGTCACCGCATCACATAAGGCCTCGGCATGTAGGTCAGATTCAGCAGTACAGATGACAAAATAGTCAGCGATATCCGTTAGCTCCCTCAAATCCATCTTAAGAATATCCGTTGCTTTTTTTGACTTCAATAACTGAACTGAAAGATCAGCAAGCTGCAAGGAATCGTTGTCCAAGGTATCACCTCCCGATGTCTTTGAAAAAGGGCAAGTTACGGAAGTCTCGCCCGATGATGACCAACACATCCTCTATCCGGTAAGGGTCCTGCTTTATCTGCTGGATGCAGTTTTTTACACCCAGGGCTCGAGCCACCCGCCGGGCCCTCTCTATGTGCCCTGATCTGTCGACTACGATTGTCTCCAGAAAGTCAAAGCTTTCTGCATTTCCAAAATTCACTACATCAAAACCACTCCGACGAAGCAAATCAGTGAGTCTGCGGGCTAATCCCCTTTCTTCGCAGCCATTAAGGACCTCCACCCGGATGGGCATCACCTCCTTCTGAGGTTTTGGAGTAGGCTGTTTACAACCAACCCAGAAGAGGGCAACCAAGACTATTCCTAATACTGAGATGCTCCTCCATCTGCTCACCACTTCTGCACTTTTCCTACGGCACATAAAAAGGGACGCAAACAACCGAAGTTGCATACGTCCCCCTTCATATTTCTTAAAAACAAAATTCACAACATTTACCATAAATCCTTCCCCAGAGAAAAGCAGCAGCGTCAGTCTTATCGGTTAAACGATCGGCAATGCGGATACCAAAGGAAACTCCGCAGGGAGGGCAGAACCCTGTATTGTAAGCGTAAGGAGAAGTTTCGACTGGGTTGGTAGAGTAATTCAAGCGCCGGAAAGAACTTTCCAGCAGGGGCAGCAGACTTTCCCTCACCCAGAAAAGAGCTGTGCAGATAGCCCATCTCTAATTTTAGCGAGATAGGTGCCGAGAACTGGTAGATGAGGCGATTAAGATAAAATCCGCTGGTTTGACACCTTTTGCCGTCGGAAAGGAACATCAAAGAGTAACTCTGCGACATGGAAAGATGTTCAGGATCAAGCAAGCTTAAGCTACCGGGGTGCTTCGTACCCGGTTGTGGACCATTCCTCACAGCAGAACTGAACAAGCGGTGCTCCGCCCCATAGGCGGGAAAACTGAGCAGGGCTACCACAAGCCCAAGCAAACCGAACATCCGCAATCTCATTTCCACAAACCTCCTATAAACAACATCTTAGATTCAGCATATCCCCTGCCTTATTATTATAAGATACCGAAGTTTTTCTCAAAAGTCAACCCTTTTTTCATACGCTGAAATGAGCCCCTCCTGGATCTAGATTCATTAAGACAAGTCTTTTTGACTGCTTGTCACTCCGAATTGTTCAGCCTCCCACACTACTGCTGGCCTTTCCGTATGTTGCTTGCAGTTCTGGAGCTGTAAGTCTCATTTTTACAGGATAATCAAGAATGTTCTTGACAAAATCATAAAACTGTCGTACATTTTAATTCGCCAATCCGACGGTCAAATATAACTATCAGCTTCGATTGTAGAAGAAGGGCAATCTTGTGACAAAGTTAAACCGCAAAAAGATGGCACGGAAACTGTGGCTCCTTTCCCTTCTCTTCTCATCTCTCTCAGTTGCAAATGCACAGGTGGTGGACGTTCCCCTGAATCACCCTTCTTATCGCTTCATCGACCGAATGGAGGCCAAGGGACTTGTTAGACAGGTGAGAAATGGGACCAAGCCCATATCTCGGCTCAAGATGGCCCAGATCTTGTTGGAAATAGAAGAAAACGCCTCCAGCAGTTCACTAACCCGGATAGAGAGAGAACAGCTTCAGTGGCTTAAGAGCCAGTTCAAATGTGAGCTTGAAAGATTGGGAGAAGGGATTCCCCTCGCCTCCGTCTCCTCCCCTCGTTGGTGGGCTCTGTTTCCTAGAAAGGAGAAGGAGGGTCTGATCTGTTTAGACCCGGTGCTCGCCTTCTCCTCTCAGTCGAAAGGCAGCAGGAGAGTTTACCATAGGACTACAGGGGTAAAAGTGTACGGGTATTTGAGCGACGCGGTGGGATTCTACCTTTACGCACGCGACAGCAGTGAATGGGCTAAAGGGAACATCAGATGGAAACCAGCCAACCCTCAGGAGGGGTTCTGGGATGTCCCTTTCCCACAAAAAGGAATCGGTCACACGGGAAGCTACGGCAAGCGCATCGACCATGATGAAGTCGACGCTGCCTTCTCTCTGAGGCTACCCTGGTTCCGTCTATCCATAGCGAAAGGTAGCAACACCTGGGGGCCGGGGTATCGCGGGCAGTTGGCCCTTTCGGACTGGGCCCCTTCCTATGGACAGATAAAGCTTTCCGCCCAATACGGCAATTGGCTTGACTTCACTTATATTCACGCCTTCCTTCACTCCAACATAGTAGACAGCCTCCGTTCTTACCGGACCGACCAGGGATATGAAAGGATTCTGCACAAAAGAAAATACTTGGCTGGCAACCGTCTGGAGATAACCCCCATCCCCGGCATAGATGTAGGTGTAAGCGAGACGATTATCTATGGGGAGCGTGACCCAGAGATCCTATACCTGATTCCCGTTATGTTTCTCTGGTCGGCACAGCACTATCTCGGTGACCCGGATAACCTCCAGATGAGCGCCGACATAGATTTGAATTTAATAAGGCACTTTAAATTATATGGTTGTATCTTTGTGGACGAAATCTATGTGAGCAAGATATTCACCAAAAAGCAGCATAATTGGGTGGGCATACAGGGGGGTCTGTTTTGGGTAGACCTCCTTGAAAATCTTGACTTCAGGGCAGAGTACACCAGAGTCAACCCCTGTGTCTACTCCCACAAATTCCCCATCAACAACTTTGAGAGCTATGGATACCTGTTAGGACATCAAATAGGACAAAATGCGGACCAGCTTTACTTAGAAGCAAACTACCGATATATTCGCCCATTGCTTCTGACCCTCTCTTGGCAACAGGACAGAAAGGGTCGGGTACCGAACGCCTATGAGCAATATCATAGCCCTTCTCAGAGATTTTTGTCTGGCCGGGTGAAGAGGCAGCAGTCCTGGGCACTGCGAGTCTCCTATGAGCCTCTGAGAGCTCTGTTTCTTAAGATCGGATGCCGGTTCATCGCAAATCCGAAAGGAGAGCAGACCGAACTCTCCTTCGGGCTGGAATATAACCTATGAGTGCCAACTGAATTCATACCCTCCAACGCGTTCCAGTCCTGCCGGAGGGTAATCCTTAAACCCTCAACCTCGATACAACTCAGGAACAGCCATGAAAGGCGTAGTTTTGGCCGGAGGCACGGGGTCCAGATTGTACCCGCTTACCAAGATAACCAATAAACACCTTCTGCCTGTCTTTGACCGGCCGATGATCTATTACCCCATTGAGAGCCTGGTTGAAGCTGGAATCGAGGACATTATGATCGTAACCGGCGGGGAAAGTGCTGGCGATTTTCTTCGGCTCTTAGGTAACGGAAACCAGTTCGGGCTCAAGGATCTGAATTACACCTATCAGGAAAAAGCCGGCGGAATTGCTGAGGCCCTTGGGTTGGCAGAACATTTCGTGGGGGAGGATAAAGTGGTGGTCTTCCTTGGGGATAACATCATTGAAGGAAGCATCAGGAAGGCAGTGGAGAACTTCCAAAGGCAGAAGAGCGGGGCCAAGATACTCTTAAAGGAGGTGGATACCCCCGAGAGCTACGGAGTACCGGAGATTGCGGGAGACAAGATTGTCCGCATCGAGGAGAAACCCCTACATCCCAAGAGCCCGTTTGCGGTGATAGGAATCTATATGTACGACTCCAGAGTCTTTGATATCATCAGAACCCTGACACCCTCGTCAAGGGGCGAGCTGGAGATCACGGATGTCAACAATGCCTACATCGAGGCACAGGAGATGAGTTACGAGATCCTGGAGGGCTGGTGGGCGGACGCTGGAGAGTCCATTGAAGCGTTACTTAGGGCCAACAACCTGGTGGCTCAAAAAAAGGCTCTCGGCCGACAGGCAAGGTGAGTGAGAAAATGGCTGTTGTGACTGAAAAAGCCTATGCCAAAATAAATCTCGGTTTGAAGATAGTGGGCCGACGCACAGACGGGTTCCATGAAATCATTTCGGTAATGCAAACGGTAAGTTTATATGACAGACTCACCTTGATTGAAAGAGCGGAGGGGATAGATGTCCGCTGTCTTGGAGCAGAGGGAGTACCGCAGGGAGAGCAGAACCTTGTCCACCAGGCGGCTGCCCTGTTGAAGAAAGAATACGGTGTAAAAAAAGGGGTTAACATAACGATTCAGAAACGCATCCCTGTGGGAGCTGGACTGGGAGGGGGTAGCTCCGATGCCGCCGCCGCGCTGAGAGGACTGAACCGCCTGTGGAAGTTGAAGGCAAAAGATTTCGAGCTGGCCCTTATCGCTGCCTCAATCGGCTCAGATGTCCCATTTCTGCTCCGAAAAGGCACTGCCATCGCCTTGGGAAGAGGTGAGATTCTGAATTACCTGAAACTGACCGAACCGCTCTTCTATGTTGTAGTCTATCCAGGTTTTGCAGTTTCTACAAAGTGGGCGTATGAGAAGAGAAAAAATAGCTTGACTTCGGAGAGTAAATATGTTAGCTTTATTTTTTCGCTAAAAAGAGGTGTCACAGACGGAAGGCTGCCGTTTCAGTATGTGGAAAATGACTTTGCGCAAACGGTGGAGAAGCGGTATCCTCTGATCCGGGAGATAAGAGAGAAGTTACTCTCCGCTGGGGCGAAAGTGGCTTCCCTTTCTGGTAGCGGCTCCGCCGTCTACGGCCTTTTTGGCAATCCCTATCGGGCACGGCAGGCAGCCGAGATGTTGCAGTGCTCAAAATGGAGTATCTTTGTCTGTCGCTCAGTAGGGGAAAATGAAAACTGAGTTCTTTAGTGAACAGTACCGGGTCGTCCAATGGTAGGACAACGGCCTTTGGAGCCGTGAATTGAGGTTCGAGTCCTCACCCGGTAGCCATTTTCAAAAAGGAGCAGTCAGAAGTGAAACTTTTCTCTGGTAACTCCAATCGGCTTTTAGCCGAAGAGATTGCCCAGCATCTGAATGTGAGGCTGGCTTCGGCTGACGTAGACAGGTTCAGAGACGGTGAGATCTCGGTAAGGATCAACGAAAGTGTTCGAGGCATCGACGTATTCATCGTTCAATCCACCCACGCCCCGGCGGACAATCTGCTGGAGCTGCTGCTTATGATCGATGCCGCCAAGCGTGCCTCAGCCAGAAGAGTAACGGCTGTTATCCCCTATTTCGGTTACGCCCGACAGGACAGAAAAGATCAGCCTCGAGTCCCTATTTCCGCCAAATTGGTTGCCAACCTGATTACTGCGGCGGGGGCGGACAGGGTGCTCACAATGGACCTGCATGCTGCCCAAATTCAGGGTTTTTTTGACATCCCGCTTGATCATCTCTACTCCTCCCCCATATTCGTCGACTTTTTTAAGAAGCTAAATCTGTCTGACCTGGTGATTGTCTCCCCTGATGTGGGCAGCATCAAGATGGCCCGGGCCTTTGCCAAAAAAATGGGCGCGGGACTGGCCTTGGTGGATAAGAGGAGACCTAAACCGGATGTGGCCGCTGTAGAAACCATTATCGGGGAGGTAGAAGGCAAAAACGTACTGATAAGGGATGATATCGTTAGCACTGGGGGCACCCTGGTGGAAGCCGCCGTGGCGCTGAAACGAAATGGCGCTGAGCAGATCTACGCTGCCTGTACCCATCCTGTCCTCACTGCGGGGGCCGTGGAACAGCTCAACCGCTCTCCCATAGAAAAAGTGGCCGTTTTGAACACTATGCCCGTTCAGAAAACCGACAATGACAAGCTCACTATTATCTCTGCTGCTTCTCTATTCGCTGAGGCCATAAGAAGAATCCACTTAGAAAAGTCAGTCAGTTTTCTGTTCAGTTAAATAACTGGCAGGTATTTTTCACACAATGACAGGGAGCTACGATGTCAGAGATTATCCTACACGCTCAACGAAGAGAACAGAAAGGAAAGCAATACGCCAAGAAACTGAGACGGTCGGGCAGAATCCCAGGAGTTTTGTACGGCCCTGGGGAGAAACCTGTTGCCCTCTCTGTGGAGGCAAGTGAACTGAAAAAGGTGGTGCACACCGCTGGAGAGACCAGTGTAATCTCCCTTCTTTTTGATGGAAACGGCAAAAAGCAGAGGCAAAAAAAGGTAATAATCCGAAAAGTTCAGCTCCATCCTGTTACACAGGAGTATCTCCATGTGGACCTACAGCATGTCTCTATGAGAACCAAGGTGACCGTGGAGGTTCCCATAATTATTGAAGGTACCGCCAGAGGCACAAAGGCAGGGGGCATCCTCGAACACATCCTCCACACCTTAAGAATCGAGTGTCTTCCCTCGGATATACCGGAAAAAATCGAAGTAGATGTCTCGGGGCTTGGCATCGGTGAATCTGTCCATGTGGGAGACTTGGAGGTTAAGAAGGCACGCGTACTTACTGAGTCGACTTCTCCAGTTGTAACAGTCCTGCCACCAGTTGTGACCAAAGAAGCAGCCGAGAAGGTTGAGGAGGAGATTGAAGAAGTTAGAGAAGGGGAGAAGGGAGAGGAAAAGGATAAAGAACCCGAACAGGAGGGATAACCCGGTTTGTATGCCATACTGGGCTTGGGAAACCCTGGTGAACCCTATCGCCGGACACGACACAATCTGGGATTCACAGTGGTAGAGCACCTGGCGGCTCAGTTGGAGGCAGAATGGCAAGAAGCGGATCTTTATCTGTTCGCCCCAGCGAGGATTGACGAGGTACCGGTGGTGTTGGTCAAGCCGATGACCTTCATCAACAGAAGCGGTCTGGCCGCCACAAGTCTGAAACAACAGCTTGCAATCTCGACCGAAGAGCTCCTGGTGATATTAGATGATGTGAATTTGCCCTTGGGGAAGACTCGCTTGCGATTGAGAGGCTCAGATGGCGGACACAAGGGCCTGGCTTCCCTGATATGGAGTCTCTGTTCTCAGCAGTTCCCTCGACTGCGATTAGGCACCGGCCCGTGCCCTGAGGGGAAAGACCTGGTGGAATTTGTGTTAGGGGAATTCAAGGAAGAGGAGCTTCCAGTGGTGCAAAATATGATCTTACGCACAATACAGGGGGTAAAGCTTTTTGTCTGTTCAGGGGCACAGCAGGCTGCGAATTTCTTAAATCAATCATAAATTCCTTAAACATAGGAGGTGGTGATGCAGGGTATCGTAAATCTGGCCCCGATTTTTGGACTTATTGGACTGCTGGTTGTCAGCATAATCTATCTCTACGTCAAGAGACAGCCGACAGGCTCTGAGAAGATGCGAGAGCTGGCCACTTCTATTCATCAGGGGGCAATGGTATTTCTGAGGAGGGAGTACTCTACCATCCTGATCTTTGTGGCCGTAGTATTTCTTTTGTTGCTTCTGTTTGTTGAACCGCATCTTTCTGCGTTTGCATTTCTGGTCGGGGCCGCTTGTTCTATGTTGGCGGGTTTCCTCGGTATGAGTTCAGCTACAATGGCCAATGTTAGAACCGCCCAGGCAGCAGATAAGTGTGGTATAGAGAAAGCATTAACGGTGGCCTTCTTCGGGGGCTCAGTGATGGGGCTTTCGGTAGCCAGCCTGGGGCTTTTAGGTTTGGGAATTGTATACCTGCTCTTTGTCCACAAAGATCCGGTCATAATCAATGGATTTGCTATGGGCGCTTCGTCTGTCGCACTGTTTGCCCGTGTCGGCGGCGGTATCTACACTAAATCTGCGGACATAGGTGCTGATCTGGTGGGCAAAGTGGAGGCAGGTATTCCCGAGGATGACCCCAGAAATCCCGGTGTGATCGCCGACAATGTGGGCGATAATGTGGGCGACATCGCCGGTATGGGGGCTGACCTGTTTGAATCGTATGTCGGCTCTGTGGTGGCCACTGTTGCCATCGGCTTTACCATGGGCCAATTTAAGATGCAATGGATGGCCCTTCCTTTGCTCATAGTCTCTGGAGGACTACTGGCCTCAGTTCTCAGTGTCCTCGGTATAAGACTGTTTAGAGGATTGAATCCTCAAAGTGCCTTACGCTATGGTACCTATGTGGCAGTCGGCCTCTTCCTGCTTTTCTCTTATTTTGTCGTAAAGGCCCAAACTGCTAATATGGGAACGGACTATTTAGAGGGCCTTCATATGTCAGGCAGGATGGGTGCCTTTTGGGCCCTTTTGGCCGGTATCATAGACGGCATTTTGATAGGCGCTTTTGCCGAGTACTATACCTCAGGAAAACCCATAAAGAAGATCGCCGTAGCTTCCCAGACAGGCGCGGCTACTAATATAATCACCGGATTATCTGTAGGCATGCAAAGTACCGCTTTGCCGATGATAGCCATCACCGCGGGCGTCCTCGTTGCCTACACTGTATCTGGGTTGTACGGCATTGGCATTGCTGCAGTGGGGATGCTGGGCACAGTGGGCATGACTATGTCAGTTGATGCCTACGGTCCTATTGCTGACAATGCCGGAGGTATAACAGAGATGTCAGGGCTGGGGGCTGCCACCAGAAAAATCACCGACCGATTGGACGCTCTTGGTAATACTACCGCTGCTATGGGGAAAGGGTTTGCTATCGGCTCGGCGGCTCTAACCGCCCTAGCCCTGTTTTCAGCTTATGGCAAGACTGTTGCTCATATCCAGGGAACAGAGAGCTTCAATATGACCCTCACCGACCCAGTGGTAGTGGCCGGCATCTTCATAGGAGGACTCCTGCCTTTCTTTATGGCCTCTCAGACAATGGACGCTGTGGGCAGGACTGCCTTCAAGATGGTCAACGAAATTCGCCGTCAATTTCGAGAAATCCCGGGAATAATGGAAGGCAAAGGCAAACCTGATCCGGCCCGCTGTGTAGATATCTGTTCCACCGCTGCCCTAAGGGAGATGGTTTTGCCCGGATTGAGCGCAGTGATTGCTCCCGTTGTGGTGGGCATCTTTCTGGGGCCCAAAGCGCTGGGAGGCCTGCTGGCTGGAGCTACTGTCACGGGGGTACTGCTGGGACTGATGATGGCTAACGGAGGAGGCGCCTGGGATAACGCCAAGAAATACATAGAACAAGGAAACCTCGGAGGGAAAGGCTCCGACTCCCACAAAGCATCTGTTGTGGGCGATACCGTGGGCGACCCCTTCAAAGATACCTCAGGCCCCTCAATGAACATCCTGATTAAGCTTATGTCAGTGGTATCCCTAGTAACAGCCCCAGTGATAGTGAAGTTGTCCAGCATGATCCATCCCTAATACTTAACGCAGAAGAAAGGTGTGCAAAGAATGAGATTCTATGAGGTTACTTTCATTGTGGACGATCAGATTGGAGAGGAGTCGATTAAGGCAGAGGTGAAAAAGATCGAGGACTTCATTGGCAACAATGGGGGAAAAGTTGAGAAGACAGGCAGCCTTGGCACCAGACGATTCGCATACCCGATCAAGAAGAGGGAACACGGCTATTACAGCTTCATCCAATTCTGGGCCGATCCCCCTCTTTTGCCAAGCTTGGAAAGTTCGCTGCGGCTGGATGAAGCAATCCTTCGCTACCTGATAGTGGCTGCCCCCAAGAAACATTCTGAAGAGCAGAACAGAGAAGAAAGTCCAGAGACCAGTGAGGAGAGATAATGGAAAGGACGAAATTTTGTTGGTTTTGCAGACATAACGATGAAGATTTTGACTATAAGAACGACAAGAAACTAAGGCGATTTATTACAGAAAGGGGCAAAATTGTCCCCCGCAGGGTCTCGGGTGTTTGCGCCCGACATCAACGGAAATTGAAACAGGCGATCAAAAGGGCTCGCTTCTTAGCTCTGCTTCCCTACAGAGCCGAGGTATTCAGATAACTACCCTCCCAAAATAGAAGCTGTTTCGGACTTAATGGGGTTATGAGGACTCGAAGTAGGCTTTCCCATTTTTTCTGCACAGGGGTGCCTCCTAACAAAGGTTTTAATCAAAGGAGAAACGAAAATAATGGAGGTAATATTAAAAAAGGATATCGAAAAGCTGGGAAAGGCGGGAGAAACCGTCCGCGTGGCCGATGGATATGCTCGTAATTATCTCATACCCAGAGGTGTAGCTTTAGAGGCCACCAAATCCAACTGGGCAATTTACCAGGAAGAAAAGAGACAGAAGATTATGCAGGAAGATCGGCACAAAAGGGCGGCTCGAAATCTGGCCAGAGAACTGGGTAAGATATCTCTGACTGCCGCTGTCTCAGTGGGTGAAGAGGACAGGGTATTTGGAGCAGTGACATCGCAGACCATTGTCGAGTTGCTCAAGGCGAAAGGTTATGATATCGACCGACGAAAGATAATCTTAGATGAACCTATAAAAGCTTTGGGGGTCTATACAGTAAAAATCAAGCTCCACCCCGAGGTGGAGGCAAAGGTCAAACTCTGGGTGGTTAAGGAACACTGACCCAGGAAAGGAACATAAGGGGCATTAAGTTCCCTGTCTTGGAGGTGGACATTATGGTGAAAGTAGATGTCTCGGGGCTGGCAATAGACAACAGGAGCAACTCACCAGTAGTACTATTGAAAGAAACACAAGGAGACCGTGTCCTTCCCATCTGGATAGGTCAAGCCGAGGCTAGTGCTATCGCCTTTGAACTGAGCGGGTTTAACTTCAGGAGACCGTTGACCCATGACCTGTTCAAGAGCGTCCTCGACGCCTTGGAGGTCAAATTAACCAAGGTGGTTATCTCCGATCTGATTGATCAGACATTTTATGCCGAGTTTTTCTTACAGATGGGCAAGAAAGTGTTCAAGATAGACGCCCGCCCTTCCGACTCCATCATTATGGCGTTGAAACTAAAGGCTCCCATATTTGTCGCTGAGGAGATACTGGAGACCGAGGATTCATCAGAGGAGGATAACCCGGAGAAGAAGGCCCAGAGATTGAGAGATCGGCTTAACCGCATTAACCCTGAGGATTTCGGGAAGTTTACACTTTAGCTTTTCCCCGTTCTAATCTTCTGTTCCAGCCTCTTCGAGATTGTAATCTGCTCTGTAAGTCCTGTTTTGTATACTTTTCCTCTCTTTGTTAAGCAGCGAGGAGGAGATTTTGTCCCCTGATAAATCTGTGTACCTTTCGGTTGTAATTCCGCTCTTAAACGAGAAGAATAACCTCAATGGACTCTATCAGAAGCTGGGGCCGGTGCTGGCAGAACTTGGTTGTCCATACGAGGTGATTTTTGTGGATGATGGAAGCACGGACGGCTCCTTTGAAGTGCTGGAAGAGCTACATTACAGGGACAGCAATGTTCGGGTCATTCAGTTCCGTCGGAACTTCGGCAAAGCTGCGGCCTTAGCCCAGGGATTCAAAGAAGCAAGCGGCCGGGTTATTGTCACCATGGATGCAGACCTTCAGGACGATCCCTGCGAGATCCCCAAACTGCTTGCCCGCATAGAACAGGGATATGACCTGGTTTCAGGCTGGAAGTTCCATAGGCGAGATCCGCTCTCTAAAAGGATACCATCAAAGATATTCAACAAGGTTACCTCACTGATGACCGGAATAAAAATCCATGACTTCAACTGCGGATTGAAAGCATACCGACGGGAGGTAACCCAGGACATTCAGGTGTACGGCGAACTACATCGCTATCTGCCGGTGTTGGCCTACTGGCAGGGCTACCGCATCGATGAGGTGAAGGTCAAGCATCATCCCAGGCTTTACGGAAAGACGAAATACGGCGCAAAGCGGTTCCTAAGCGGATTCTTCGACCTGTTGACTGTAACTATGCTGACTCGCTATATCTCAAGCCCTCTTCATCTATTTGGCAGCCTTGGTTTGGCCGTCACCATTGTTGGATTCGTAATCAACTGTTATTTAGCTTATCTCAGACTCCGTTTCGGGAGTATACTCAATCACTACCCCCTGCTTGGGCTAGGGATTTTGCTAATGCTGTTAGGGGTCCAACTTTTCTCTATGGGACTGTTGGGAGAACTGATCTCCAACCTCCGGCAGGGACAGAGGGAGTATTCGGTGAAAAAAAGGCTCTTTTGATTGAGCCGACGCCTCGGAATATGAGGCGCAAGATGATACAGGAGAGACTCTTATGGAGCAAGAGGAGAAAAAAACCGAGGTCTTGTTCTGCACAGATTGTTCCTTCATTAGTGATGAATCTGTCATCTTGGAGAAGGAACCAAAGGTAATAAATGTCTACGGCAAAGACATCCAGGGATGGGTTGTCAAAATAGCGGTGCCTGCCACTGATGGACTGGTGTCCCTCAGCTATACCAGAACCGAGGAGCTGGAGTGAGATGGACGTTTATCAGGCCATTAGAGAGCGCAGAAGCGTCAGGAGATACAGGCCAGAACCTGTGCCCGAGGAGAAACTAAAGAGGGTTCTGAATGCTATGAGACTTGCCCCTTCAGGGAAGAATGCTCAGCCCTGGAGGTTTATCGTGGTCAGAGATGCTGCAGTGAGAGAGAAGTTGGTAGATGCATGCAATGGTCAGCAGTTTGTGGGAGAGGCCCCAGTGGTGATTGTGGGATGCGGTTGGGAACGGAAGGCTTATCCGAGGATGGGTGGCTACTGGAACAGCCTGCCTGTCGATGTAGCCATCGCTTTAGATCATCTGACCCTGGCTGCCGCTGCCGAAGGGCTGGGAACCTGCTGGATTGGCTCCTTTAAAGAGGCCGCCGTCAAAGAAATCCTTGGTATTCCTGACCAAGTCCAGGTTATCGCCCTTATGCCTCTGGGCTATCCAGCCGTAGAGCCTGAGGCAAAGCCAAGGAAGAGGCTTGAGGAAGTAGTGGCCTTCGATGGTTGGAGTTAAAGTAGCCATAGAGATACCGCTCCAGTGCTTGGAGCCTCCTCCGTAAATTCCTTTTATGCCACAGGAGATCAATGGACGGCCTGTCTGCAGGCAGGCTTGTTCATATCGCTCCTTGCAGTTGCAACATCACCTTAGGTCATAGCTATAACTCCAGCACGGTGATGTATTGAATTTGGCATGGCGGAAAAGTGGATTCCCCCACGCATATCCTGCATCTTTTACCTCTATTCTGGCGGCTCATCTCAAGGGTAGAGTATATCTTTGAGGGCACATACACAGCAAGGGTGCTGGCCAGTGTGGGGGAATTGCTGTCACAATTGTGGTATTTCGCCCTGGCAGCTGTGATAGTTGCCGCGGTATTCTCAATTTTTCTCTCCGGGGAAAGGATGTTGGAATTTCTGGGGAGCAGGGGGAGATCCGCCGTGGCCGTGGCCTGCTTACTGGGGGTAATCTCACCTCTACCTACCTTTGCTGCTATTCCGTTGGTCGCAGCCCTGTTCCAGAAAGGAATTTCCCTTCCACCTTTAATGGCTTTCCTTGTTGCCTCCCCCTTGATGAATCCTGCCCTGTTTGTACTCACCGCTGGGGCAATGGGCGTGAAAATGGCACTGGCCAGAACCATCAGCGCCCTTCTTTTAGGGGGTTCCGCCGGAGCACTCACCAGCTACTTGCTCAAGGGCAACAAGCTAAACTTCGCGGTTAACAACCCGGGGAGTCAGCAACAAAACTGTCGGTTACACTATGGGGGCAGACCGAAAAACTCCACTGAGAAAAGCAGACAGCAACCATGGATTAACTTGTTCCTCAAAGAGTTCTGGAGCCTACTCACATTTATTGGAAAATACTTTCTGTTGGGCGTTTTTATCGCTGCAATTGTGCAGGTGCTTATTCCGTTGGAGTGGATCGTCTGCTTGCTGGGCAGGCAGGGCAGATTTGCGGTGCTAATAGCTGTGGCTGTGGGGGTGCCCCTTTACGCTTGCGGTGGAGGAAGTATTCCGATAATAGAAGTACTCACACGGATGGGAATGAGCCAGGGCGCCGCGCTGGCCTTCTTTATCTCTGGACCAGCAACTAAATTCTCCACCCTCATTACCCTATACGCCACTTTTAAGGAGAGAACGGTGATATTCTATTTATTGATCACTCTGGTGGGAGCAACCATTCTGGGATACACTTATTCTCTGTTTAGCTGAGATGAAAGCTATTCGATTTTTGACGCTTGCCGTACTTTTCTTCTTAGGTGGTCCTCAAGGGGGGGCTGCCAACGACTCCATAATTCCTTATGCCCTCAACTGGCGGCGACTGGTAGAGGGTTCTTTTTGTTCACCAGTGGCGGTTGCAGATAGTCTGCTCTATTTAGGTTCCACCGACTGTTATGCTTACTGTCTGAGAGTTCGTGACGGCACTGTTCGCTGGCGGTACAGGACCGGCCGG
>Ga0164310_10000117_pt1 | contig 39068 bp, 44 predicted proteins | sample GuaBasSedimGuay1_FD_121795 | JGI IMG/M metagenome (GOLD analysis project Ga0164310, IMG submission 121795) | Subseafloor sediment microbial communities from Guaymas Basin, Gulf of California, Mexico - Guay1, Core 4569-9, 0-3 cm | ecosystem: Environmental > Aquatic > Marine > Hydrothermal vents... | reverse complement strand
TCAGGTGCTCCGGCCGCTCAGATTCGTGAACTCTCCAGGGAAGAAGTGGAGAAACATGAGGCACGCGCCGAGACCATCGCTCAGGTCTTTCAGAAACTGAAGCGGTGGCAACAGTCAGTCTAGCCTCAAAGGGTCTCTGTGGAGAGTGTGCTGAGAAGCTCGTGGCCATCATCAGTGATCAGGACGACATCTGCCATGGTCACACATCCTAGTTCCGGTGAGAAACCAGTAGGACGAATGACAAACACCATCCCCGCCCTCAGAGATTGTTCACTCCCAGGTGACAGAGAGGGATGTTCTCTGATGTCCAAGCCGATGCAGCTGCCGAGAGGAACAATCAGAGAGTCTGACGGAAAGTGTCGCCCGGACTTCTTTCTGACCTTGCCAACAAGCTCCGATATCATTACGTCGGGTTCAAGGTTCTTCAGAATCTGCTTGCGAGCGTTGCTCACGAACTTGAAGAACTTGCGTTGTTCATCGGAGGGACGCCCCAGATGGATTGTACGCGACACCTCTGCGAAGTAACCTGAGCTGTTCACTGTGATGTCCAGGGTCACGAAACTCTTGCTACCAATCGGTCGAAACAGAGGTCTTGCACGGGGGTTCATTGCGCGCTCACCAGACAGGACAACGGCCCGAGTTCCGTCTCGTTGAGCACCGGCTCCTCTGAGAACGGACTCTATTTCCTGAGAGACCTCTTCCTCCGTCTTTGATGCCTCTACAGTCTCCAGTGCCATTCTAAGCCCAATCTCTGCTACTACCACTGCCTTCCGGATCAGCTCAATCTCTGCAGAGTCCTTGACCTGTTTGATCTTCCATATGGCCTCAGATACGTCCTTGAACCCAGCCTCGGGAAATGTCGCCTTGAGTCTGTCGAATCCACGCACGGAGAGCCATTCATGCTGAACACCCATCATCTCCTAGCTGAGACCAGCTTGTCTCAAGACAGATGAGACCTCATCCCAGAAGGCAGATTCATGACCTAACCCTTTTGACTCTGAAGATGGTTGCACGAAGGTGTGAACTCGACCCATGACTGAGCCAGGCAAGATCCCTCCCTTCATCTCGTCAGGAATGATTAGTTGAGGCATCGCCCCTTGAACGATAACACACCCCACGGGCACTGCACTGGGTTCTGTGTAAAGGCCCGTAATGTATTGGACGTCCTGTCGACGAGTGATGATGAGGGTCTCAATCTGCTCACGTTTCATCAGTCGATGAACGCGGTCCAGACGTTGGGGGATGAACTGCATGATTCTGGCATCTCGGCGGTCACAAATACTACGCAAATGCCGAACTTGACGATGCATTTAAGCTTCGCGTCGACCTGAAAAAGAGTGGCGGGACCGCCCGGATTTGAACCGGGGATTCCTTGCTCCGCAGGCAAGTGCCTTATCCAGGCTAGACTACGGCCCCGTTCATCGGGGGCTGTGGCTTGACTCATAAACTCTTCGTTAGTGTTCAGGGTGAAAGGGCATGGAGAAAGCGCTCTTGCGTCAGAACAGAGGAACTCTGATTGGGATCAGGCGAATGGGACTTGGACCGGATCTACGACAGCCCTTCCATTCTTCTTTGTAACGCGGAGTGTGTGTTCTGAAGTCTGGAGAATAAAGCTCTCACCTTCGTCAAGGCTTGAGAGAACAGTCTTGCCCATGGGTCCATTCAGATAGCGTTCAAATCGTGACACGACCCTGTCAGCAGGAGCTTCGAGACCTCGGGACCTCATTATGATACCTCATATCACACCTCACTCCTGTCTGTATCTTATAAAGTCCGAAGAAACAGAAGCCCTGAGAAACAATGGCGGGACCGCCCGGATTTGAACCGGGGATGACCAACTCCGGAGGCTGGTGCCTTATCCAGGCTAGACTACGGCCCCGGCACACCGACACTGCATCATTCTATAAAGATTTGCACGAGAACTTGCCGAGTCAGGAAACCAGTTCGGGATTGGATATCCACCAGGCCCCTCTCTTGTCCTTCACGAACCCCTTTCTGTATTCGAGTACAGGTCGACCGAATTTTTTGATTGCGCGCTTATTGATCTTGGTCACCCGTGCGTGGACCGTCCGCCTCTTGGAGACGTCGCCGAGAACGAACTCGGCCAGCTCGGGAGTGGTTGCCCCATCGTTCTTGAGAATGAAAGCGATGATGTTCCGGTCGAGCTTATCGAGACACACCTCATTCTTCAGTTTGTCCGGCAAGGTAGTGACTTCCGTGTCCACAACCTTCGCTGACTCCAGGAGGGCTACTCGCTCACGCAGATCTTCAACCTCGCGCATTACCTTGAGCAACTCTGGAGGAAGCCTGCCCTCTAGGCGAGCAACAATGGCCTCTTCGATGTACTTGTTCCTTCCACCCTCTCCAGCCACAATGTCAATACGCTCCAACAACTCCCGATCAAGTCTGAGGCGTATGTTTGTCGTGTGCTCCTCTTTCTTCTCACTCATTTCCGTCTCACCATCATAGGGACAGAATCACCAAGGAGAACAAGACAACGCAGAGGGAAAAAGGTTGCCACGGTCGTCCCGACACAGTTATAAAAAGACCAAAGAGTCAACGCAAAGACTTCATGGTGAGACATCATGGTGAACAAGGAAAAGGCTCTCAAGCGTGAGATAGTCCGGCTGCGGAAGGTTCAGAATCCACAGCAGATAGATTTCAAGAGATCGCGGAAGTTGAGGATTGCCAAGGCCAAGTACAAGAGAGTCAAGAAGAGGCCAAAGCCTGTCGAGAGACCATCGAGCCCAGAACCCAAGAAGAAGGAGAAGGCAAAGAAGAAGCCAGAGCTCGAAGTCGTTGAGGAGAAGGAGCCTGAACTGGAAGTCATCGACGAGGACCTTGAGGAGCTCTACTCGTACGATGATGATGTCATCGAGGAAGACGGCACTGACGAAGAGGCTGAATAGACCAGTTCATGAAAAGAGATAAGACCGGGAGTAGACACTCCTAGGTGTATCGATGCTGCACAGCGGTCCGATTCTGGTGCTGCGAGGAGGCTGGGTGCCCCTATGACAAACCTGCGTGAGATTGTAAAACGATTGTTAGACTTGGCACCGAGAGATGCGACCATCCAAGGACTGGAGGGGCGCATGGAGATTGGGCCTCAGACAGAGTCCGAGCAGGGAAGTACCACTGTGAAGCGGGTTCTTGTCGCCACGTACCCGTCAGCACGAGTTGTGACCAAGGCTTCCCAGGACAGGTCGAATCTTGTTGTGACGTATAGACCACTCTTCCCGTACGCCATCGATAGACTCTCAGGACTCGATCTCGTCAGGGTTCGTCTTCTCGTCAAAAACTACATCTCTTCATACGTCGTTGGTAGTGGTTGGCTCTCGGCTGATGGCGGACTGAACGACGCCTTGGTCGAGTCCCTCGGTCTCACGAAGGTCAGAAACTTCGAAGCCAGCAGTGACTATGGTCAATGGGTCGCAATCGGTCGAGTCTGTCTCCCTCCGGGCAGTAGGAATCACTCCGGATTCGTCAACTATGTTGCGGAGAAACTCGGTCTGGACTCTATCACCTTCACAGGCGATCTGGATGAGGATGTGAAGGAGACCCTTGTCATAGCAGGTTCACATGTTGACATGCCTGAGATCATCAACGCCAAGAAACAGGATATCGGAACACTGGTGACCGGTGAGATTTCGCCAGAGGTGCGGCTGATGGCGCAGGAAGAGGGGCTCAACATACTTGAGTTGGGTGCCTTCGTGACGGAGGAGCCAGGCATGGAGACTCTGCGAAATGTCCTGAGCCTGGAGTTTCCAGAACTGAACATCGATTTCATAGAGAGCAAGCCGGTAACAAAGACATTGAGACCCTACAGCAAGGACATGGCTTGAAACACGATCTATCTGCGAATTGTGACGACATTCTTGTTTCTGGGAGCACCAACGTGTTGGGCCACTGGCCTGCACTTGGTTCTCATTATGTGAACCACAGGACACGTGGGGTCCATCTCTGTTAGGGATTCGAAATTGCCCATCCCCTTCGCCACAACCAGCTCGGCAGAGCGGTAAGTTTCCCTGAACGTTTCGGAACTTCTGTCAAGGTTGACTCCGATTGCCTGCGCACCAGTATCAATGACTGCGTCTGCATACTTGTCAAGACCCACCTCATTGGCGTCGGTCATTGTGGCATCGTTAAGAATCGGTCCACCCTTGACCACTGCCACTACTCTGGGCCCCTGCCGTCTGATCTCAGCAATCAGGATCATGTCCAACACAACCTCACCTGCGTTGTCCATTAGATACAGGACCTCATCGACAGACTGACATAATTCTCGGAACTCCTCGACTTGGTCTATGGCAAGGTCGTGCTCCACATTATCGAGGATGTGACGAAGCTCATCCAGGCTGAAGTCTCGCCCCGATACGTCAAACTCGATTGCGTTTGCCGCTGCAGCTATCAGAGTCGCCCTCCGGAATCTGGAAGAGGGGTCGCTCTCCTCTTCAACAAGCTGCTCCAGTTCAGGCAGAAGACCAAGGGCCATCTCGTTCGACATTCTCTTGAGGTCGGCGTAGGGGTCCTTTCCGGTCATTCTCTGGACAAGCAGGTCGCGATCGGTGCCAATGTGGCTTGGAACGGCATCATTGTTGAAATGCTCTGAGAGGAAAGAGGTCATCGCCTGAACCACCTTCATCTGAAGCTCAGGGTCCTGTGTGGCCAGCTTGACCTGGTTAACTGCACGTTCTAGAAGACAGTGTGCGCACTCGATGGTCACCTTCAATCCAATCGCCGAGGGAGGCGATATGCGTCCAGTGAAAAACCCGTCGGAACAGGCTATTTCTTGAGAGGACTGACGAGGTCTGCCAGCACGTCTTCAGGTTTGTCGGACTTGGCCACAGCCGAGGCAAGAAGGACTCCTTGAGCCCCCAGTTTTATCGCAGCAGCCACGTCGTCACCTGTGCCGATTCCCGCACCACAGAGAATGACAACATCCTTGTTGACCCTGCGAATCATCTCAACCGTGCCACTGATGATCTCCGGTTGTGCCTGTGACACAGAGATGCCGGTACCGATGAGTTCGGGAGGTTCCACTGCCACTGCGTCGGGATTCAGAGTTGCTGCTGCCACGCTCACTGCCGGATTGTTTGTGCATACCACAGTGTAGAGGTTCAGATTGCGGGCCTTGGCCACTGCGGCTTCTATGTCCGCAAGCACCATTCTGTTCTCGGAGTGGTTCAGAAGAGTGCCACTGCATCCTGCCTCGACCAAGGTTTCGCCAAGGGTATGACCAGTGAATCTGCCAGGCGCTCCCGGATCCATGTGCTGTGAGAAGACAGGGATTTCTACTGCCTTGGACACTCGATACACATCAGGAATCTGTGGTGCCACAACGATAGGAACGTCGTACTGCTTTGAAACTCGTTCGCATGTCTGTGCTAGGAGAACAGCCTTCTCTCCTGTCGCCTGTGGATAGGTCTTCAGGTTGATTATCACTACTGGAGTCTTTATGACGGCCAAACTAATCCCACCTAGATGAGGGGGCTAGTACTAGTCCGGATTATAACTCTTGCTGGATGTTCACTACCGCGCAGACCCGATGAGAAGTTTCATGATAGGAACGCGAGCGTATCCACGGCGATTGAGATCCGTGATTGGTTTCCTCGCCTCAATCTTGACGAACTTCCCGGCCTCCGGGTTCTTGTAGTACTTGAGAAATATCTCAGTGAACTCTTCGAACGTCGCTGCTGAGAGCAGGTCGGAGACCACATCATTGGCTATCCGGATGTGAGCATCATCATCGGCTGCTGCACCAGTCTTGATCTGAATCTCACCGAGCGGGGCCTTGCCGATCCAGAAACGTTCGCCCATCGCCATGAACTCCAGATAGAACTCATCGGTCCCCTCGATTCCGTGTCCCGCAGAAGAATCGTTGAACAGATACATCAGCCGATCTTGGATTGAGTCGTGATACGGTATGGTTTCCCCTCGACCGGCAGCGACTGGTTCTTCGGGTGCGGCCTCTGCCTCAGGAACTTCCTCCTCTTGTGGTTCTGGTTCAGGGGCAGTCTCCGCCTCAGCAGGTACAGATTCCACTTCAGCAGGTGGAGCCTCGGACTCTGTTTTTTCTTCCTTCTTTTTCTTGCGTCTAAAGAATCGTGACATTTCTGTTCTTACTCCTTGCATGGTACTAAGCAGATGTACACACGGTGAATTCTATTCAGTCCCGTACGTCACCAACACCGACTCAGACCTAGAAAAAGATAGCTCAGTTGTACCTCTCAAGGAGGGGGAGTCTGCAGCGACGCCGGACTCTCTAGGGCGTTCAGTTTCTGCAGCTGCGCCACAAGAGGGGTGCCGTCTCCGACTCTTCGCTCACCCCAGAGTTCATCGACAAGCAGGTCGCGGATAGCGATTCGGATGACCTCGGATCTGTTTGGGTATCTGTTCTGTTCGATTAGTTCTTTGACACCCTTGAGGTACTCATCGGGTACGCAGATTGTTACAACTCTCATCTTAGACCAAGCCAGTCTTTGTCAAAGACCATAAAGAAATAGTGTCTGATTCTAGTGCGTATCAGCGTATTACTGAGTATGCTACCGAAGAATCTCTGATGACATCATCCCTTGGGAGGCATAGCCTGTATTGGGGGATGGAAGACGAAACGTTCCGTAACCTTAAGATACCCCCCATCAACAGAAGCAACGGTGACAACCATGGGCAAGAGTAAATCCGGAAAGGTGCGGGCAAGCCACATCCTAGTCGACAAGCATAGTCAGGCGCTCCAGATCATCAGCAAGATACAGGAGGGCGAGGGCTTTGCCAAGATGGCGAAACTTCACAGTTCTTGTCCTTCGAAGAAGAAGGGCGGAGACCTCGGCTGGTTCACAAAGGGACAGATGGTCCCGGAGTTCGAGAGAGCAGCGTTCAACCTCAATGTTGGCGCGATGACAAATGAGCCGGTCAAGACCAAGTTTGGCTATCACATAATCAAGAGAACTGGTTAGTCCCCGTACTAAAGAAAAGGGAGCGGGACTGTGTCCCGCATTACCCGTCTATTCGGCCGAGTCCGATGTGTCCTTGGCCTTTCCCTTCGGGACGACCTCTCCCTCAACGAACCTCTTGGCATAGCGTACAAGGACCTTGGGGAGAGTGGTGTATTCCATCTGGTCATCGGAGAGTCTGTGGGGCTGGAACGGACCGTGACGACGCAGATAGTCAGCAATCTCCATCCCTCTCTGTCGTGAGATGTCAAATGCAACATCCTCGAAGAAGTCGACGGGGCCGACAAGCATCCCGTTGGAGACCTGAAAGCCAAGACCTACCACTCGTGGCGGGCCATCAAAGCGTGTACACCTCGAGTCCTTCAATCCCACCGGAAGCAATGGGCCTGCGTGGGAACCACGCATCCAACCGGACACGAGATGGGGCAGTGTGAAGGCCTCAAGGATCTCACCCATGGCAGGAAGGCCTGAGTGCGCCCGGATGATCGCGACAGGATCGTCCTTTCCGACGTACTTGCCTGCAATCGAGCTCAGTTTATCGGTACTCACCGAGGCAGTGACCATTCCGTCATGCCTGTATACCTTCTTGATTGTATACTTCCCAGTACTACCCAGAAGTGCGAGGACGTCATAGGACTCCTCAGGGGTCTTCATCTCGACGTAACTCGGAACTTCCTTCATAATGTCCTGAATGACGAACCTGAAGCCGTCGTGAAGGTTCGGGTCAATCACAAGACCTGCGGTATTGAAAGGATCAGCATATATCTTGTAGAGTGGGAGATTGAATGCACCCGGTTCCGTCTTGTCAGCCATGAAGACAGCGATGGGTTCAGACCTTCTCTCTTCAAAGGTCATCTCTGCGCTACCGGGACCCATGCCCTTGACGTTCCCGCTGAATGTGTCAGCAAGAATGTCCTGACCTGCTGCGTAGATCTTCTTCTCCCGGGCCAGCTCCGTGCCCTTCATGAAAGTGTTCCACGCCAGCTCATGAACCTCAGAATTGCCCTCACCCTTGTTGTGGGTCATTATCAGCTCAAGGTCATCGCCCGCATTCGCAACATAAAAGTCGTTGATGATCTTCTGCTCAACACCCTTTTTCAGTTCCTCCCTGGCCAACTTGAACAGGAAGTCGGGTACGACTACGTGACCGGCCAGAGAACCGATGTCGGCCTTGATCACGCTGATTGTGGTTTCAACCATTCGAAACGCGCTCCTTCTTGATTGTGCACAAGGCGGTGTGAAAACTCGTCCGCCGCCGTAGCTTCGGGCTATTCTTTACCCATATAACAGTTCTCATTGAGTGAAATCAACGGCGCTCATCGCATCAGAGTCTTGAGTTTCTCAGCAATGGCCATAGCGTCATCCCACTCTCGTTGCCAGATGTTCCTTCCGAATATGAGACCTGTCGCACCCTTCTCCATACAGACCCTGGCGCGATCAAGCAGAGCGTCATCATCGACCCTTCCGCCTCCCGAGAAGAGGACCATGGTCTTCCCAGCGGTCCGTATGACCTTCTCGACCTGTTCCTCCAGACTCAGGTCCAACTTGTCGTAGGGACTTGGCTGCTGGCTCTTCGTCTTGGGACTATCGGCGGGGACATTGAGCTTGACGACATCAGCACCCAGCTCATCGGCCACTCTCGCAGCATAGTCCACAGCGTAGAGACAGTCACGACCGCCCTTCTTGTCGATGGCCTCTCCACGCGGGTATGCCCACATGATTATGGGCATTCCATAACGCTCGGCGTCCTCCTTCACCTTTCGAAACTGTGTGAAGTCCTTGACTTGGTTTGGACTCCCCACGTAGAGGGTGTAACCTACAGCGTCAGCCCCGATTCGGACCGCATCCTCCACCGATCCTGTCATGGGGGACAATGCTCTCGAGGCATCGGGTATACGGGTCTTCCCGTTTATCTTTAGGACAATGGGAATCTTCCCCGCATACTTTGGGGCATACTTCTCTGCCAGACCAAGATGGAGTGCGATACCGGAAAAACCTCCTTCCACAGCGAGCCTGAATTGATAGTCGGCATTGCCCGCTTCTGCGTGAGCAAAGAAGTCGACAGGCCCATGTTCGAGGCCCTGATCGATGGGTAGAATCATCATCTTGCCATTGCCCGGGCCATGCTCATACATAAGTCTGTGAAGACGCACACGTTTTCCCAGACTCAGATGCTGGAGTTCGTCAAGATGCGTCATGAGTTTCGATCCTCGTAATTACAGGCCAAATCATGTGCTCATCTTCCTATATGCTTAATGTACTCCCACTCAACGGAAAGGAACAAATCATACCGATGAGGAGTCTAGAGTGATGGAATATGACAGACAGAAAAGTCTCGGCCAAGCGACCGGTCACTGAGGAACGCCTTCAGTACCATCTGGAGGTGAAGCCAGGTGACGTTGCCCGCACCGTGCTTCTTCCCGGAGACCCAAAGCGTGTCAAGAAGATCAGCTCTCTCTGGGACTCGTTCAAGGAGGTGGCTGAGCACAGACAGTTCGTCACACATACAGGCACGTATCATGGAAGGGACATCTCAGCCTGTTCCACAGGTATTGGGGGACCGGGTACTGCCATTGTGGTCGAAGAACTCGCCAATGTGGGGGTCGACTCCTTCATCAGGGTCGGTTCGTGCGCGACCCTCAAGGAGGACATCGAGATCGGTGACCTCATCATATCAACAGCTGCGGTTAGGCTTGAAGGCACGAGCAAACAATATGTCAGGCCGGAATATCCGGCATCCGCATCTCATGAGATTGTGCTGGCGCTCATCGAGGCGGCAGAATCTATCGGTGTCAACTATCATCTTGGAATATCGGCCTCCACCGACTCATTCTATCTGGGACAGTCCAGACCGGGATTCGGCGATTACACTCAGAGTTTCAGCAAGACGCTCATCGAAGACCTGACCGGAGCGAACGTGGCAAACTTCGAGATGGAGGCGGCGACACTGTTCACCCTAGGAAATGTATATGGATTCCGCACAGGAGCAGTGTGTGCTGTGTATGCCAACAGAGTACGTGATGAGTTTGCTGTGAAGGGAGAGGAGGACGTCATCAAGTGTGGAACTGAGGCTGTCAAGATTCTTGCAGAGATGGACGAGGAAAAGGCGGCCGCCAATAAGACCTACTGGTACAGAGGTCTCTAGTGTCTACTTCCCTTTGCCGATGTAATAGTAGTCCCCACTGGCCTTCTGTTGCGCATCCATCTGGCTGCCGAACTTGTTCACCCTCGGGCGTCCGGTCTGAGGATCACGTCTGAATGTGACTCCCATCTCCTTCAGAAAGGCGTTCATGCCACTTCTCAGAGTGCGTACAGAGGATGCATAACCGGTCTTACCAGGGAGTCCCTTGAATACGACCAGACTATCACTGAGATAGTCAGCCATTAGGATTGAGTGTTCCACAACAAAGGCCATCTTCATCTTGTTGCGTACGATGCGTCTGATGGCGCGTGAGCTGGCCAGTCTCTGCTCGATGTCGAGGAATGCTGACGGCTCATCGAAGAGGTAGATGTCTGCCTCCTTGGCGAGGCACGCTGCTATGGCTGCTCGCTGCATCTCCCCGCCACTCAATTCAATGATGTTGTGCTCAAGAAGGTGTTCAAGACCCAGCTTCTTTATCACAGTTGTCCGGTAGTCAGCCGTATCAATCGTGCTCCCGCCAGCCTCGCGGAGATACATCCTCAGACTCCCATCGAAGTCTTGAGGGATATACTGCGGCTTGTAGCTGATCTTCAGGTCAAGCCCTGTCACGGTCTTTGTCGGAGGTTCGCCCTCGTCTGGCTCAATCTCACCAGCGAGCATCCTGACGAAGGTTGTCTTGCCAATCCCATTCGCTCCGAGAATACCTACAATCTGCCCTTTGGACACTCGACCGCCCTTCACTTCTAGACTGAAGTCTTCAAACTGCTTCTTCATGTCACCGTACTCGACCAGAACCTCACCCGAGGCGAATTCTTCATCTTCTGCGGTCATCCCCTTGAAGGATATCGAGGTGTCCCTGAATCTCATGTTCTCATCAGGAATGAACCCGTCAAGGAATATGTTCACACCGACTCGTGTGCCGTGCGGATGTGAAACGATACCGTATACGCCAGGGGTCCCGTAGAACATGCAGACCAGATCTGAGACATAGTCAAGGATTGACAGGTCATGTTCAACGACCACAACAGTCTTTCCCGAGTCTGAGAGTTGCCTTATGGCACGGGCCACTCGTAGGCGTTCCCGAACATCCAGGTAGGCTGTTGGTTCGTCGAAGAAGTAGAAGTCCCCCTCTCTGACAATGGCAGCAGTGATGGCCACACGCTGGAGTTCACCACCAGACAGGAACTTGATGGGACGGTCCCAGATGTCGGTGAGACTCATATCCTCCTTCAGTTCTTTCAATCGACCAGAGGAGTCTGACGACTCCAGGAGTTCATTTATCGGCCGTTCTGCGAGGTCCTTGACCTTGGGCAGGTCTGTGATGTTCTGAGGCTTGTGCACGGGCACTATCTCCCCAGCCTGAATTCGCTCGAAGAAGGGTTGTAGTTCCGACCCACGGTACTCGCGGATCACCTCATCCCAGTCAGGAGGATCAGTGACCCGTCCGAGATTCGGTTTCAGTTCACCCGCAAGAATCTGAATGGCTGTCGTCTTGCCCACCCCATTGGGACCTATGAGACCAAGTACCTGCCCCTCCTTGGGAATTGGCAATCTGAATAGCTTGAATCCGTTGACGCTGTAGCGATGACTGGTGTCACTCTCCAGTTCCTCAGGAAGGTTCACAATGTTGATGGCGTGGTAAGGACACTTCTTCACGCAGATGGCTTCCCCTGAACACAGGGCCTCGACAATGGTTGGTGGTTTGTCTGGGCCATCCTCAAATACGACTGTCTCGTCTCCGGTCCGAACTCGTGGGCAGAACCGGCGACATTCGTGACTGCAGTCCTTGGGTCTGCACCGATGCTTGTCAAGTATGGCAATTCGCATGTTCTCAAACAACACCTTGGGGGGAAGCTACTCCGCAGTGAGTTCCAGAGGTTATTTAGAACTTTGGCTCGATGATGTTCGGTTGCAAAGGCTTTTCTAGGTAACACCGGCATGCAGAGGTGGATAGAACACAATGAAGATACTCGATAAATTGCTCAGTGTATTCGGCCGGCAAAGACACACTATGCTCGGCGCCATGGCTCAGCCATACGACCTCATGAGCCAAATCAACGCTATCCGCGCACGAGTCTTTCTGAAGATCACCGGCAAGACACTACCTCTGACCCAGCCCACACTGGGCAACTCTCAACCAGAGGAATCACTAAAGAAGCTGTCCCCCTCAAGACGGTTGGCGAGGAAGGGACTCTAGCACCTGTTGTTTGCTTGTCCGCAGTACTCTCACGGACCTCTCAAGATACAGTATATATTGGGACACATGATAGACATCCCCTGTCGGGATGATGACGTAGCAGGGATGTGAGCGACCTCATCAGGCGCAATGAACATTAAACCGCAATCTGACCGATCGCACCTCAAGACTATGCGAAGAAGGAATCCAGAACCGTGACACCCTTTGTCTGTAACCACGACGGCTCGTGCAGTGACTTACGCCTGTGCTGTTCGGAAACAGAGATGACCCTCACAAGGCGGGATGTCAGACGTCTCGAGGCTGTTGGTCACGACAGGAATGACTTCCTTGTCAGGTCGAAGGATGGATTCTGCGAGCTACGAAACATTGATGGGTTGTGCTATTTCTATGACCCGAACACCAGAGAGTGTAAGGTCTATGAGATGCGTCCGGAGGGGTGCAGATACTATCCCATTGTGTACGATGCAAGAAAGAGAAAGTGTGTCGTTGACAAGGACTGCCCGTCGCGAGAAACTGTCACTCGAGAGGAGATTCGTAAGGTCTGCCACAAGGTGAGAGCACTGGTAGAGACATTGCAGAGGGAGGCTGCCTTTGGTGAGAGACCTTGCTGATCTACATGTTCACTCCAGTGTTTCAGATGGGCGCGATAGTCCGTCGGATATAGTGAGAATTGCTGCTTCCAAGGACCTGGGCGGAATCGCCCTAACGGACCATGACACCATTGATGGTCTTGCAGAGTTCATGGATTGCGAGTCCCCAGACTCTCTCGTCCGAGTTCCCGGCGTTGAGATCAGTACAGAGCTGCAGGGAGCAGAGGCACACATTCTGGGATACTTTGTGCCATACGGACCGTCATCCCTTCGCACGCGACTCAGGGAGCTTGAGAAATCCCGGAAAGAGAGAATGCCACGGATGGTCAGGAAACTACAGACCCTCGGGATTGAGATAGACCAGGCCCGATTGGATGAGGATCTGGAGGGCGTCGGCGCACCTGGAAGGCCACACCTTGCGCGTGCTCTCGTCGAGGAGGGAGTTGTTGACGATACCAAGGAGGCCTTTGACAAATATCTCGCGAGAGGTAAGCCGGCCTACGTGAGAAAGGAGAGAATGGACACCATAGAAGCAATCAGACTTCTTCGGCACTACGATGCAGTGCCTGTTCTCGCCCACCCCTTCATTGTCAACACGGAGAGTCTTGAAGAGTTCATCCAAGTCCTTGTGGATGAGGGACTGGGGGGCCTTGAGGTCGCTTACGACTATGGACACCTTCGTGTGAACAACGACATCCAGAGACTTGAGAGGATTGCCAGATCCTCAGGTCTTGTGATGACTGGAGGCAGTGACCACCACGGTGACTCATCTCACGCGAGCATAGGTGACGTCACGGTCCCCGTCAGCGTCATTCGCGACCTACAAGACAACTCTGCGATGTGGGGAGGGAATGACTCATGAACGTGATAGATGCGCACGTCCACACTTGGACGAGGGACATAATCAGTGAAGTAGATCTCGAGGCGCGCAGAATCGCTGCTAAGGCTGCAGGAGTTCAGCCACAACTTGACTCACCGATCGACAATCTCCTGAGAGCAATGAGAGAGAGCGGGGTCTCCCGTGCAGTGGTCATGCCGATAGATAGTGGACTCAACCAGGAGATGCCACTGAGTCTGACACAGAAGACGGACTGGCACGCAGACGAAGTGCAGGATGTCAAGAATGTCGTCACGCAGGTCGGGCTGGATCCGAGAAGAGGAGAGGAGGGTCTCAAGGAGCTGGAACGCGCAGTGCTGGAGAAGGACTGTAGGGGATGGAAGCTCTATCCACCAAATGGTTTCTTTCCCGATGACGAGGACTTCTATCCGTACTACCAGCTGTGCCTCGACCTCAAGGTCCCGGTCGTTGTACACACCGGATTCACTTCTAGATTCAAGCATGTCAAGTATGCCAGGCCTGTGTATGTGGACAAAGTGGCTGCCGACTTCCCAGAGCTGAAGATTGTTCTCGCACACGTTGGTACACCATGGCACGATGAGGCAATCATGGTTGCCGCAAAAAACCCGAATGTCTCCGTCGATGTGTCCGGTTGGCAACACTTCGCAGCACGACTACCCATGAGAGTGTACGAGATGATTGCAGAGGCAAAGCTGGCCAGAGTGTTCCCGAATCGCATGCTCTTCGGAAGCGACTTTCCACTCTTTGAACACTCGATGCCGCTGAAGAGATGGGTGGAATTCTTCTCAAACTTGAAATTGCCTCGCGCGCTAATTGACATGGGGCACAAGCAGGTGACCAAGGAAGAGATCAGCACAGTGATGTGGAAGAACGCAGCCAGATTGTTTTTTGGTGAGCATCCATGAAGACCTTCGTTGTGGATGCCATGCTGGGTAGGCTGGCAACATGGCTCAGGCTTGTGGGATGTGACACCTTCTACTCCACACAGGCACAGGATGACGAGCTGCTCACGATTGCAAGAGAGCAGGGTAGAGTCCTCCTGACTTCGGACGCCGAGTTGGTACAGAGGGCTGAGAGAGACGGAATTGAGTCCGTGCTTGTTCGAGGGACAGTTGATGAGCGGGTCGCATCCGTCTTCTCCCGGTTCGGAATCGATCCTGTTGCAGACCCATCGGTATCAAGATGCACCAAGTGTAATGGGGAACTGACGCAGGTGTCGGGAGAGGACAAGGTGCGAGTGAAGGGGCTCGTCTTTGAACAGACCTACAACCACTATGACCGGTTCTGGATCTGTGAGTACTGCAAGAGCGTGTTCTTCGAGGGTGGACAGTGGGAGAACATCAGGAAGTACATGGCTCACATCTCGGACATGATGGAAGACACAAAGTAGAATGCTACTCCTCCCTGACAGTCACATTGAATTCGAATGGAATGCAGTCCTTTATTGTGCGAGAGATGTGACAGTACTCCTCCATCAGCTCGACGCATCGTTGTCCGGTTTCAAGCTCGTCCTCCCCAACAACAACCTCACCAGACACTGTGACGCCAGTGATCTTGTAACCATTGCCGTCAAAGATCGCTGTTGCAGTTCCATCAAGTGTAAAAGAGATCAGGACCATCTCGAATCGCCTCTGGAAGTCAAGGAAGGTGTTGTTCAGACAACCAAGGATGGCTGAGACAAACAGCTCGTCAGGGCAGACACCCTCACCGCGACCACCGTAGGTCGTTGGTGTGTCGTAGACTATGGTCCGGTCATCAGACGTGGTCAAGACGCCTCCGGTCTTGCCGTCCCACTTGCTTGAAGAGCGGTATTCTATTCGCTCAGGGTATCTTGACTTCAGACGCATGCTGATTCCTCAAGAGAGGGGGCAAAGAGGAAGAAGATTAAGGATTGTGGTAGAGCAGCCAGTCAGCAAGGCTTTTCTGTGGGGCCATGCATGTCCCGCAAGAGTGTCATGACACGTAGAATGAAAGCGGCGCTGTATTATGGTGTTGGAGATGTCCGCTATGAAGAGACCGATGTTCCCAAGATAGGACCGGGTGAGCTTCTCATCAGGATAGGGAAGGCTCTCACCTGCGGGACAGATGTGAAGACATACAAGAGGGGACATCCTCTACTGATCCGACAGACACCAGCTCTCTTCGGCCACGAATATGCAGGCGTTGTCGAGGAGGTGGGGAGCGGAGTATCAGAGTTTGAGGTCGGAATGCGCGTGGTCGCGACAAACTCTGCACCCTGCGGCACTTGTTTCTACTGCAAGAGGGACATACCAAACCTCTGCTCTCACTTGAAGGAGAATCTTGTCAACGGTGCCTTTGCCGAGTACATCCGCGTTCCTGCACCGGTCGTCAACTGGAATACACACCAGATTCCGGACTCACTCTCCTTCAGAGACGCGGCCCTGACAGAGCCACTTGCCTGTGTTGTCCACGGTATTGAGGAGTCCAACATTCATCCCGGCGACACTGCAGTGGTGATTGGTGCCGGACCCATCGGACAGATGATGATCATGCTGGCCAAGAAGAATGGCGCGTCAACAGTAATCGCGTCGGACCTGGCCCAGCTTCGGCGAGAAACTGCAAGGCGAGCAGGGGCCGACATTGTCGTGGACCCATCGACGGAGGACCCGGTGGCACGTGTCAAGGAGGAGACCGAGGGGAGAGGGGCGGACGTGGTCATTGAAGCAGTGGGACTGCCTCAGACATGGGAGCAGGCCGTTGCGATGACAAGAGATGCAGGGACCACAGTCCTCTTCGGAGGGGCTGCATCGGGGACAAAGTTCGAGGTCGACACTGTACGGTTCCACTATGGCCAGCTCACACTGAAGGGTGTGTTCCATCTCAAACCAAGACATGTGGAGGCAGCCTTGAGATTGATTATCGCAGGCGATGTCAATCCGGACATCCTGATCTCTCATGAGATGCCTCTCAGCAAGATTGGTGAAGCCCTTGAGAAGATGAGTAAAGGTGAAACCATGAAGGTCGCCATCACACCTTGAACGGTCGCTGCCAGATGTCTGTGGAAGATGATAGCATGCATAAGAGAGAGGGGCCGAAGTTTCTTACGGACAACGAACGTGACCTCATCAAACTCATCGTGTCTCTCGGTACCAAAGAGGACCTAGTCATCTTGGTCGAGGGTAGACGCGACGAGGAGGTCCTGAGAGACCTCGGAGTGAGGTCAGACATTGTACGGACACAGACGTTTGTGGCGAGGGCTGATATCGTCGATCATCTTGCAGAGTTCCGGAAGCAGGTTCTGATACTCACCGACTTCGATGATGAGGGCATTGAACTGGACAGGTACTTCGAGAGGGAACTCACGGCAAGAAAGGTAAGGGTGCTGAGTGCAGAGAGGAGCAGGATACGTCTTCTCTTTGGGGACTGGAAGTGCATCGAGGAGATGCACGGACTGTTCAAGAGACTGGATTCTCCGGAACCGGTGAAGATGTAGAGCCCCGTAGCAGCCTAGGAAGAGACCTGGCTGCCACAGTTGGGACAGATGAACTTGCCCGGGGGAATCTCAGTGCCACAGACACGACAGGTCCGAGACTTCTTGACACGCATCGAGTCAACCACTTCACCAGTCTGAGGTGTCAGAATGAACCGGTCATCGGCGTAGGTCAATCTGAACTCACGAGGATTGCCGGCAAGGTCCAGCAGGTCTGTGGGCATCGGGAGACGATGCTTGCTGTCCAGACGGACTATCCGTGTGGTGTCAAGCATGTCAAGGTCAATCCCTGCCTGATGGAAACCAGAGATGACACCGTCACGAAGCTCGACAGTAACGTCAGCCTTTGATGCCACCTGTTGGCTATGAGTCACAATGAAGAACGAGGTTCCGATGGTCTCGTTCAGTTCTTGGAACAGATCAAGAATGCGCTCACCGGTCTCAGGGTCGAGATCTCCCGTCGGCTCGTCACAGAGGACTAGTCCCTTCCCCTCAGTATCTATGAGGTTGACGAGAGCACTCGCAATGGCGACCCTTGACTTCTCACCACCACTGAGGGTGGTCGCCTTGTTTCGCTTGCGCTCCTCCAGACCCACCATCTTGATGAGCCTGTCAACACGGTCCTTGCGGTCTCTTCGGGGAACACCCGCAATCCGGGCGGCAAGTTCGATGTTCTGCCACGCGTTCAGGTGTGGAAGAAGATTGTTGACCTGGAAGTGGAACCCTATGAAGTTGCGACGAGCCTCGGTGAGTACGCGCTCACTGAGCTTTGTGATGTCTGTTCGAAGATTCGCCCAGTACACCTTGCCGACAGTGGCCTTCGTGATACCTCCGATGACGTTGATGAGGGTCGTCTTCCCAGACCCGGAGGGGCCGACCACAGCCATGATCTTGCCTTCAAGGATCTGGAGAGAAACACCGCTCAGGGCGACGACTTCAAGCTCCTCGGCCTTGTAGATCTTGTAGCAGTCGTTGACGCTGACTACCACATCATCTGGCAGGTCGCTGTAGAGGTCCAGTTCTTCTTCAACTTCGATTGTTGTCATTGTCACACCTTCATAGGTTTCTTAGTACTTCAGCAGGGTTTGTGTTGCCCGCCCTGCGTGCGGGGAAGTAACAGGCCAGTATCATCGCAACACACTCGAAAGCGATTGTGATGAACATCACAGTAAATGGATAGGTGAACACCTTGGGGAGGATCGGCCAGACGGACGATATGCCGAAGGTCAGTAACGTCATGGTATAGCCAAACAGCAGGCCCAGACCCAGACTCACGAGAACTGCTGCAATGACACTTCCGGCAAACTCACCGAACACGAGAGACATGACCTGACGCTTCGTCCCGCCGATTGCCCTGAAGAGTGCATACTCGGGCTCCCGTTCGGCCACAGCAGATCCTAGGAACAGGACGATGGATGTCAAGCCCATTGCTGCACAGAGCAGGAAGCTGATCATGGTCAGGCCCTGCATTCCTGACAGGAACAGTCCCGTGACGGAATCCGTACCGAGAGCCAAGGTCTCCATCGTGTACAACTCGGTCCACTCATCGGTCGAGAGATCACTCATGAGGTCTTCAATGTCTTCCAGTGAAGTGGTACCTACTAGGAACGTGTCTGTTGTCGACTGTCCCAGAACGGAAGAGACATACTCTATGTTTGCCAGAGCAAAGCCGCCTCGACCAGCCTGAAAGCCCAGGTAGGCTCCAAACGGCACACCTGCAAGGTCAAGTGTCGAAGCCATGCCAAAGCCTGGCGCACTCCGCATAACACCGACAACCACGAAGTTTGTGTCATGAGAGCCTCCCTCGGTCCCCAGTTCCACGTTGATAGTAGCACCAACAGTGACGTTCCATAGAGTCGCATAGAAGTGGCTGATGATAATACCATTTGATGTGGAGTCCAAGGCAGTCAGTACCTCTTCTGGCGTCCCGCTAGTGAAACTGGACTCTTTGAACCGACCGATACTAAGGTACGCCTGTGCATCTACTCCCTCAACATAGAAGGCGTCAAAGCCCACTGCAGAGAGGCTTGAGATGACTGGAGTTGCAGTAGTGACACCATCGTAACTCTCGAGCACATCTGTCCAGTTGAGGGGCCGGTCAGGGGCCTCAATCCGCAGGTCAGCGCCAATCGCATAGCCCATCTCGTTGGATATGGTGTTCTTCAGGCTTGCAGATTGAATGAGCATCATTGTGGTAGTGGTCAGGGTCAGAGTGAGAATCACGAGGAGCGGAATGAACTGTCCCTTACGTCTCCGCAGGCTCTGTGTGAGGTACAGGCGCTTCTCACCCAACATGCGCTTGGCCCTCTCGGAAGCATCGGCTGTGACCAGTCGCATTGCCCTCGATCCGAGATAGGATGCGGTGAACAGGAGCAGAGTGGCGCTCAGAATCTCAACCATGGCCATGGACCCGGACGGCGTCACCAGAAGAGGCATCAGTAGAAGGACGGTCAGCGTGCCACCGAGAGCCAGGACATAGTACCTGAGGTTGACCTCTTCAGGAATCTCGTAGGTCTGGCGCACTGTGGGCTGACCTATCTCTGCCACATCAATGCGACGAGAAACGTGGAAGACGTACGAAGCAGGAAGGAACATTGCGATTGCTCCCGCAAGGGCCAGGGACGACAATGGAATGTCCAAGTTACTGAGAAATGTATCATACAAGACAGGGTCAAAGGTCAGCAGCCCAGTAGAAGATCCCATGAGGGGGGCCATCCAGATGCTGAACTGAACCCCGAAGAACAACCCGGAGAATGCGAGGATGAGGGACTCCCACATGAACCCTGAGAAGATCTGACCGAATGATGCCCCCTTGGCTCTCAGAGCACTGATCTCTCCCTTCCTATTTGAGATGGAGGACTCCGATGTGAAGATTGTGAGCATCAGGCTCATGATCATTATCGGGAGCGCCAGGACGACCAGGACCTGACTAGCCAGATACGTGGATATGTGCGTCTGAAGGTTCTCGATGTTGTCAAGTCCGATCACCATGATGTAGTCATCGGCCTGTTCAAGACTTGTTTTGAGCGCTAGTAGATTGACTGCGGCTCTCTCTGCCCCCGCAGCAATCAGACCGTCTGCAGAACCTTTGATGAATCCGACAGGAGAGAAGAAGCCGTGGTGTGTGATCTCGTCTACTGACTCTGGTCCGAGCTGTTCATCCAGTATGAGCACCGAGTCCCGAAGACCAAGGACTGTCTCCGACGCACCCATCGGGTCCCAGTTGAGGCGTAGGATGGATGGATATGAGAGGGAAACAACTGTTGGCTTAACAACGTCGTATATCCCCACTACGGTCAGGTTGGTCAGAATCTGCCGGTCCAGTTCAAGGGGATCAAATGGGCGACCAACAGGAGGGTTGTAGAAATGTCTGAGAACATCCATTCCAATAGTGGAACCAATGTGGATCTCCACGCCGTGCACTTCGAAGGCCGTGTCCACGAATCTCTGAGAGACCAGAATCTGTCCGACCTGTAAGGAGAAGTTACCTTCATACTCCAGCTCGTTGGACCACACTTCAAGTATCTTCTCAGAAACAGCAATCACGCGACAGTCCTTCTTTGTGGTCAGCATAGTTCATGTCTGTCAGATAGTAGTCCTCCCATTCAGGGGTCACATTCTCGATGCGAAGAATGCCCACTGTGCTGGGAGTGACCTCTACTGATTCAGTGAAGGGACTCTCAAGGGCTGCAGCCTGAGCGTCGAATACATGAGAGAAGTCCATGATACCGGGTTCATTCTGAATCGTAAACTGGTACGAATTCTGATCAAAGTAATCCCGAACGGCAAGGTGGGTCCCTGTACTCGTCCATGAGAAGACCGTCGTTGGGATGGAGATACTGATCGCAAGAATCAGTGCGATGCCGATGTTACGTACCTTGTGAGTTCTGAGGGAGGAGAGCGCATAGCTGAAGGCCCAGAGGCGGTTCCCCTTGAGGATACGTTTTGTGCGTCTCTTCGTCATCATATCACCTCACAGATTCCTCAGAACCACCGCTGGTTCTGTGTTCGCAGCCTCCCGAGCTGGGAGGTACGCTCCTATGACCATCGTAACAATCTCAATCAGAACAACAACCGAGATGAAACTCATCGGGAACGAGATGGTGGCCGCAAGAATTCGGGAGAAGGGAATCATCGTGTTCAGTAGTAACTCCATGACCACAGCAAAGATGATGCCCAAGACTATACTGAGAGCAAGTGCCGCAAAGACCACCCCTGAGAACTCTGTGAACACCATGCTCACAACCTGCTTCTTGGACCCTCCTATGGCCCGCATGACTGCGTACTCCTTTCGACGTTCACGCACAACTGAACTGAGTGAGATTGTGAGAGCAAAGACACTCAGAATCAGAGACATGGCAAATCCGATGGAGAACAATCCCTGAACGGTGCTGAGGAAGAGAGCCGTCATCAGAGAGCGTGCCTTCAGGTCGAAGTGATCCGGCGTGGTCGGGTACACACCAGGAAGCTGGATCAGTTCATCAAAGAGACGTGTCTGGTTCACGTCATCACTCAGGTCAGCCAAGAACAGAGTCGTCTGGGCCTCATCGATAGTAGAACCAATGAAGTCAAGGTTTGCTAGAGCAAACCCGCCGAACGGCGCCTGAAAACCAAAGCCTGCGCCCATCGGTGTGTAGGGGATGTCAGCCACTGCAGCATAGCCGAATCCGGGGGCACTATGTACAATGCCGACGACAACAAAGTCCACAAATTGTGTTGTCCCGACCCCACTCATCTCAAGAGTGATGGTCTGCCCCACGGTCGTGTTCCAGAATTCAGCATGAAACTCGCTAAGGATGATTCCATTGGGAACCTCAGCAAGTGCGGATAGAATGTCAGCAGGCTCCTCGTCCGGGAAGCTAGACTGATCAAAATGACCTATGCGGGCGTATTGGTCGGGATACAGACCCTCAATCGTTATCGTGTCACTCCCAATCCTCGCCCAGGTCGAGAGAACTGGTACCACCTCCTCAATGCCATCGTACGCCCCGAGGGTGTCATTGAATGCAAAGTCGCGAGTGGTGCAGTCGATTCGCAAGTCAGAGCCAATCGAGTACGCCACCTCTCGGTTCAGGTCAACACGCAGGCTCTCTGACTGAACAGCAAAGGCAATCGTGGAGGATATCGTGAGGGTCAGCACGACCATCAGAGGGATGATTCTGCCCTTCCTCATCTTCAGATACCCTGCGGATATCACGTTCTTCTGACCTAGGAGGAACGACATGCGCTTGTAGACGTTGGCGAGACCCACCCTTGAGACTCGTGATCCGTTGTATGAGATGAAGAACCATGCGGCCGTAGCCATCAGTAGTTCCATCAGGAAGAGGAGAGGATTGTTGGGCATGACGTAGATCATGACAAGAACAAGCACCAGAAGCATTGCTGAGAGGACCGTAGTGAATGCGTGGGACTCTTTCTGCTCCAAGTGCTCCTCAGTGACCTCCATGAGCGTCAATCCAATCTCCGTCTGCGCGGCCTTTCGGGCCTGATAGATTATGAATAGCATACTGGGAAGCACCGTGAGACTCACGGCGCGAATCATGGTGCTTGGAGTTATCACGGTCATGGAGAGATAGAATAGGTAGGTGTCAAGATCGAAGACCATGAAGCCAATAGAAGAGGCGATGAGTGGTGCGAACAGAGCACTCAGTATTGCTCCTAGAGCAATCGAGAGAACAGCAATGATGGCGGTCTCCCAGAGAAACACGCTGGAGACCTGTGACTGACTTGCGCCCTTGGACCGCATGATTCCAATCTCAAGCTTTCGAGGCGCCATGAAAGTGTCAGCTGCGAACACTGAGAAGAAGAGAGCCAAGAGGATCACAGGGAGAGCCAATGTAGACAGGTTCAGCGTGGACACGTACGTGTTGACAGCGCCCTGCATCTCCCAGACCTTGTCAGCCCCACTCCACGTGATGTTGTACTGGGCATCTGCTCCCACAATGAGATCAAAGATCTCCGAGGCCACATGATCGGGACCCTGTGAGGTCACCCCGGCCGCAGACAGTCGAACGAGTGTGGTTGGTTGGAAGAACCCATTGGGCGAGAGCGTGTTGGGGGCAAAGTCCTCCTCAAGCATCAATATGCTGTCACGGATTCCAAGAACCTGATAGGGAAGATTGCTCTGAATGTAGTTTGCACGCGGCCTTGATGGCAGTGCTCTTTCAATCATCGAATTGGTCGTCGTGGGGTCAAAGATGCCGGCAATAGTCATCGAACTCATTCTGACTCGGCCCAGGGTACCAATGGGAGTGGGTTGTGTCAGCACTTCTCCGGTCAGAAGGTCGAAGTCAATCGTGTCACCCACTTGGAGGTCCACATCAAAGACAATGCTCACATAGTAGAGAAACTGTGAGGATACCAGAACCTCACCGGACTCCAGTTGAAACTCGCCTTGATACCAAAACTCGGATGCCGTGCGATTCAGAAACTCATTGTCCACAAAGACGACCTGACAGTCCTTTATTCCACTGCTGTACAATGCGCCCTCTATATCATACATCGTCGAGTCCGGTAGCGATGAGGCATTCACAAGGCCCACAGTGGAGTTAATCCTGAAAGTGCTTTCAACAAGAGGGCTCTGCTGGAGGTACGTCTCGGCCTGACCCAAAGCCTCGGGGACTAGGGGTTCGGCGGTCACCTGAAGTTGGTATGCATTATCGTCAAGATAGTCATAGATACTCACAAAGATTCCAGTGTCACCCCACACCATTGTGGAGGCAAACAGGCTGATTCCAAGACTGAGGGTGAGAGCTAGGCTGATGGCTCTGAAAGGATTTGCCCGAATCGCACTCAGGGCGTATGAAAGCCCATATGCACGGTTCCCGCGTGTCATGATCTTGCGGGTCTTTCGGGAGCGCGCCACGTGGATCACTCCTAGGCAACTGTCTCCTCGCCGGCGTCAGGTTGAGGTCTCTTACTCCCGGCTTCGACCTCGACTCTGCTTGCTTTGAAGTAGTCACCGATCATCTCGTCGACCAGAACACCGTCGCGGAGCAGAAGAATCCGGTCAGCCATCCTCGCGGTCTCGGGATCGTGTGTTGCTGCGATGACAGCACGATTCTGGCCGTGTGCCAAGTCACGCATCAACTTGATGATCTCCCCACCAGTCTTGTGGTCCAGGTCGCCAGTCGGCTCGTCACAGAGCAGGACGGCTGGATCGTTTGCCAGAGCTCTTGCGAGCGCAACTCGTGAGCGCATGCCACCTGAGAGTTCGTGAGGCATGTGTTGCCATCGATGTTCAACGAAGACGATCTCGAGGAGCTTCATCGCACGTGTTCTTCGTTCGTCGGGAGGAATATCATCGAGAAGCATTGGAACCTCAACATTCTCCAAGGCCGTGAAGATCGGAAGAAGGTGTTGGTCCTGAAACAGAACCCCAATCCGATGGCGTCGCACCATAGACATCTCGTCGTCATCCAACTCTGTGATGTCAACACCATCCACAAGAATGGTTCCTGAAGTGGGAGTGTCAAGACCACCAATGAGATTCAGGAGCGTGGTCTTTCCGGAACCACTGGCTCCAACGATGGCCACGAACTCGCCACGATAGACCTTCAGATTGGTCCCTTGGAGAACCTTGATGACCCTAGAGCCGTCTTGAAACTCGCGATAGACATCAATACATTCAACTGCCACGTGCTTCTCGGACGCCAAGAGGTGTTTCACCACTTTCGACTTGAGCTTGGCCCCGTTTTAAGGGAACTGCTTCCAGCATCCAAGACTGCATCAAATCAACCAATCGAAACGGGTATATTCGAAGATCTGACCTCCATCTCGTGACTCGCGTATTTGCTGTTTCAGGATACTCCATGACAGGGAAGACCACCCTTATCGAGTCGATCATTCAAGAACTCAAGAGGAGGGGATACTCTGTGGCCTCTGTCAAGAGTTCGGGTCATGCACCCACTGAGGAGACTGGATCTGACACATGGAAACATCGGCAGGCCGGAGCGGAACTGACAGTATTCTTGGGGTCGACTGACGAAGAGGACAGGAGAACGAGAGTGGAGAGAATCAAGTCAGCCCTCGGAGAGAGAGAGTTTGACTTCCTCGTTGTTGAGGGAATGAAGAACAGCAAGATTCCAAAGGTCTGGTGCCTGACCGACATGAGTGCATTGGAAGACAGTGTCCCTCCCGAAACGCGGATGATCGTCTTGAGGGATAACGTAAATCTGGAGCCACACAGAGGTATACCAGTGGTGCACCCTGAGAATCTGCAATCTATCGTCGATATGGTGATAGAGTCTGCTGCTGACCTGGACGGACTGGATGAGTCGTGAGGATTGTGCGGCTCAGATGCTCACGCGATCGATCATGTGTTCATAATCACTTTGGCAAGCTCATCACTGCCGCATGATTCCCGGGAGGTCGGGCGCTTTTAGTATTGTCGAGCATACCAGATTCGAGCGTGTGGCCATCCATCGACCATAGCAGAGGCCGGCACTCATCAAAACACTAAACTCATCGGGATGTGCCAGAGTGAATGATGCGAAGACTGACAGTTGATGGATTCAGCCTAGATGACACCCTCAGTTGCGGTCAGAGTTTTTGCTGGATGAGGGAGGGACGAGGGTACGTCAATGCAGATCTAGGGCAGGTGGTCTATGTCGAACAGGTCGGTGATGAGTTGAGATATGAGACCTCCTCTCAACCCGTACAGATCCGCAGACTTCTGGGGCTCGAAGACCCAATAGATGAGATTGTTTCAGAGATAGGCAGAGATGATGTGACAAAGAAGAGTATCGCTCATGCACCGGGACTGAGAATCGTACGAGACCCCTTCTACCCCTGCCTGATATCATTCATCTGTTCGATATGGAAGAACATCCCTGCAATCCAGGCAATCACCCAGAGAATCAGAGAGATGTGGGGTCCTTCATACAAGTTCAGGGGCAATACGTACTTCGGGATGCCAACGCCAGATGTACTGGGAGAGGTGGCAGTGGATGACCTGAAGGCGATTGGGCTGGCATGGCGAGCAGAGTTCATTCATCGCTCAACAAGAGCCATTCTGGATGGACAGGTGGAGGAGAGCGCATTGAGAGAGGTGCCGTATGAGGAGGCGCACAGAGCCCTCACATCGTTACACGGGGTAGGGAACAAAGTCGCAGACTGTGTCCTCCTCTTTTCACTTGATCATCTTGACGCCTTTCCGATTGATGTCTGGATCGAACGCGTGATACAGAAGCACTATGGCATATTCACGACGACGGGCAAGACCTACGCGAAGAAGTCAAGGGCAGCAAGAGATTACTTCGGGCGCTATGCGGGCTATGCCCAGGAGTTCCTCTACTATTACTTCAGGACTCAAGATACCGAGTGATCTATCAGAACTCTTGTCGCTTCTCCCAGTTCTTTCCGTAGTACGCAGGGTTGGGCTTGTACCCCTTTGATACCTCCCATGCCCTTCGATTGTAGAAGGAGAGTGGGTTGACGACGTACTCGCAGAGTGGGTCAAAGACATCACCCTTGTCGACTGGACAGATGCCCAGCTCCCTCATCCGCTTGCAGTTGTATGGCATGTAGCCAGTGTCTTCAGAGTCATCATCGTAGGACCTGGAACCTTTGCTCGCGATATGGTCCACCTGATAGTCGATTATGCTCCCAGCACCGCGTGCATCTGGAGAGTACCCAAAGACTCGCTTTATCTCGTCTCGGGCCACATTGATCTTGTTCAGGAACGCTGCCAGAGTGAACCTCTCTGCGTGGGCGAGATGGTGTCCGTTCTTCAACGTCCGATACAGAAGGTCCATGCAGGGAGGAAAGGCGGTTTCTTGGGTTTCTTCCGGACGAGTGTACTCCCGCTTCTTGGGCAGTTGTGACTGTATTCTCTCTACAGATTGGGTCAGACGGCCAGTGAGAGGGGGTAGTTCCAGCCGACTGCCAAGAATAATCTGCCTGAACTTGGCAGAGGCCATACGCACCAGCTCTGCGCGCCTGACAAGGACCCAACCTCGACTGAGAAACCGGTTGGCCAGTGCCCACTCTCGAGACTTGAACATAGGGGAGACCTCGAGGAAGTTCTCGAAGCGAATACGAAAGTCGAAGGTTCGGAGTTGGAGCGGTAACTCGGCTCGTTCACTCAGGTCTCCTGTGCTCTCTATCTTCCACTTGAACGACGTGGCACATATCTCACTGATGAACTCGGGTTTTTCTTTGCCAAGCTCTCTGTTGACTGCCTTCTCCTCAGCCTCGGCCTGCTTCGCCCTGAGCCTGCTGTCACGGACTCCCTCAACGATCACGCGTGCAGTCGGGTAAATCAGAACGTCACGCTCATCATCAAATGGAGGATACTGGATATAGCCATCCTTCAACGCCCGATAGACTCGGTCCTCTGCAGCCTCAACTATGTGTTCGTTTTCTGGTAGGCTGACGAACTTCACCAGATCACCAAGGTCGCGCGCCAACTTCTGCGACATGGTGCGCGCTTCCTGTGAGAAGGGATACTTCAGGTGTCTGGTCATGCTGTACAACGAGAGCCCTCCGGAGTTCATCAACGTTGGAAGGTTGGACGGTAATCGTCAAAACCTTTGTCGTAGAACTTCTTGCCGCAGTTAGAGCAGCGATACATCTGTACTCCACGCCTGAAGGCCCAGTCGTCCAGAATCCGAGTGATACGTGTGCTCTTGCACCGAGGGCATTTCAGATCCGTCTCATCATGTGCCCATGGTGAGTTTTTGCGTCTCTTTGACATAGCTCCACTTCTCCTATGGCTCAGGCCTACTTAATCCCAGCGACAACGGCTCTCATCTCGTTCAGTTTGACGGACTCGACTCCAGTGAATCCGGCGGTCTGCAGGAGGTGCTCTATGTCTTCCACTGAGTGCTTGCACATGTGAGGATATCGTGCCTCCGCCTTGGTCGCACTCATTCCCCTTGCAACCATTGCTTCTACAAAGGCGTCCTTGTTACCTGAGACGAAGTCATAGACAACATACACTCCACCAAGTTCAATGATACTATAGATGGACTCAATGAGATTTGTCGGACTTGCGACCTCATGTAACATGAAACCAGAAAAGCCGAGAGACACACTGTCGTGAGCGAGGGGAATCTCCGCCGAGTCGAAGTTGATTGCGTGTGTGAAGATGGAGTTCAGGTTCGCCTCTGCCAGAAAGGTCTCGGCGTATCGGAGCATCTCCTCACTCTCATCCAGAGCATGGGCAGTATGTGCGGAATACCTCTTCACCAGATCAACGAGGAGGAGACCCGGCCCACAACCAAAGTCTGCAATGACATCTCTCTTGGACTTGTCAACAAGACCTTCGAGAGCACTCCAGAAGTCTGCATCATACCTCTCATGGTACGATTGAACCATGCTCTTGACTCGTTCTGGGTCGGACCAGTCTGCCTTTCCCAGATGAGACATCCTACACCCTTCCAAGGATGAAGTCTGCGCGCAGGAGAAGACTGATGAACTCAGACAGACTCTGACGCTGAATCTCAGGGTCGCTGTATAGCGTCTTCAATTCCGCTATTCGGTCCTCCAGAGATGGGTTCGTGCCCTCATTGATGATCTTGTATGCAGCATTGGGACGTTCGACCCAACGACATAGCTCCTCGTGCTCCGAGCTCATGAAGAGTACCACTGGAGTCTTCCTCTTTCCGTTCACCCTGAACTGTTGGTGGTACGTTGCATTGCCATCACTGTCAAGAACCCGCAGCTCGATGCGAGGGTTGGTCTCCGCGATACGTGCGAGTATCGGAAGATTGCCCGCTGTGTCACTACAGCGGTCAGTTCCGATGACCATTATTTTGATGTCATTCTGCAGGCTTCCAATCGTTGAGATGTCATCGTCTGTCAGATGTAGATCGTTGAATCTGGCCTTCATGATCTCAACATTCTCACGGACGTTCTTTAGCCAAGTCTTGTAGTCGATTGCATTTTCCCACTGTGTAGTTTCAGACATGTGTATCATCTCAACTGCGAATGTGCGTGCTCAGAGAACGATGCCGGTTAAAAGCCGACGCCGCCTACATGCGCTGAGTGAATAAAAGCATTGTTTTGTAGAAGCTGACAGGTCTGGAGACGGCCCGTTTAGTTTCGGTCATCTGTTCCACTTTTATGCCAGAAGCGATGCCAGTAGTTATCATGAGCGATTCGAACATTGCCTACTGTGGCCTCAACTGTCACGAGTGCCCGGCCTACATAGCAACCAAGACAAACGATGACTCATTGAGGAAGAGCACGGCAGAGAAGTGGAGCAGTCCACAATACTCTGTGGCCGTAGGCGATATCGATTGCGCAGGGTGCAAGTCTGATGGCCCACACTTTAGTTGGTGCAGCAAGTGCGTCGTCCGTGAGTGTGCCAGTGCACGTTCTGTGAGTACGTGTGGTCACTGTGGTGAATATGTCTGTGACAAACTGGAGTCTTGGTTTGCACAAGCCGGCGATGAGGCCAGGATGACACTGGAGAAGATTCACAAAGCGGTCCAGACGGGAAGTCAGTAATGTGAAGCGGTCGGGAATTGCAGATCTGAAACTACATCCAGGAAGGGCTCCGCACTGGCTCGTCAAGCGCATGATACCTATGGCGGGGGCCCTGTGCAAGTTCATTGTGGATGAGTATGGAACTGCGGAACTCCTGAAGAGACTCTCAGATCCAGTATACTTCCAAGCCCTGTCAAATGTGCTGGGCTATGACTGGGACAGCTCGGGTTCCACAACGGTGACCTGTGCGGTCCTCAAGACTGCGCTGTTCTTCGAGGAACACGGAGTCGTAGGAGTTGGCGGAAAAGGTGTTGCTGCACTTCGTGTGCCTGAGCATCTTCGCGCTCTGGAGGACTACGGATTGGATGGGGCGGGACTTGGAGATGTCAGCAGGGCAGTGGCCAAGGTTGACAATGCAGCGGTACAGGACGGATACAAACTGTATCAGCATGTGTTCTTCGTTGACGCCGATGGGAACTGGACTGTAGTGCAACAAGGCATGAACGCCGAGAACGGTGATGCGAGAAGGTACCACTGGTCATCGGACAATATCAAGAACTACATTGATGAACCTCATGCAGGACTCATATCAGGCAAGGTCAATGAACACACCATGGACATGACATCGACCATATCTGAAGAATGCCGGAGGGTAAGTGTAGACCTCATCCGGGACTCTCCGACACGGGTCAGGCGTCACTTTGAGGATGTCAAGTCCTATGGAGCGTCCACACTCGACTACTGGCTCGATGGGAATAGCAAGACCACAGAGATACCTGCCTACAAGGTTGTCCCCAGCAGAATGGACTGGCGGGCCGTCAGAAGGGCGTATGAGGCGCAGCCCTGTGACTATGAGGAACTCCTGCTCATGGAAGGGATTGGTCCTGCCACAATCAGGGGTCTCTCTTTGATCTCTGAGATGATCTACGGTGCACCACCTGCATGGGCGGATCCGGTCCGAATGTGTTTTGCCTTCGGAGGGAAAGACGGAGTGCCGTTCCCCGTGCCCAGAGCTGAATACGATGAAGCTATTCGATTCATGGAGCGGTCGCTGAACGACGCGAAGATGGGGAGAAAGGACAAGGTCATTGGACTGAAGCGACTGCGCGAGTTTGCCCCACCCGTCCTCAGGACTCCCGTCGCTGCGATGCAATGACCGAAGCAGTCAAACGGGAAGCTAGCAACAATACGACTATGCTAGAGGCGGTCCCATACAACGATGAAGTCACATGTATCAAGATGGCTTCTGAACGTGACGGAAAGGCCATGTTCTGGGTGTACGCCTACCTCATCCAAGATATGCTTCTTGATGCGGGTTGTGCCAGTGCATCGGCTGAGATGAAGGAGTTCGTAGAGGACCACCCTGTCAGCCGTGTATATGTCACCCATGCTCACGAGGATCACTACGGATGCTGTTCAGTCCTTGAGCAGCAGGGAGCGACGATATACGCGGTTGCTGAGGACCATACCATCCTGAAACAGCCGCCGCACTATGGTGATCTCTTCAGGACCGTCTGGGGGCAACCAGAAGCAACTACATCAGTTAAGGCCATGCCGAGTGTGATCAAGATTGGAAACCTAGAACTCGAGACCATACCTCTTCCGGGACACTGGACAACAATGGTGGGATTCCTCGAACGAGAGCGCCGATGGTTGTTCTCTGGGGATGCGGTCCCCTTGCCCTCTAGAAAGAAGATAGGGATGCCAGAGGAGAATGTCCCTCAGATGATCAACACCATGAGACATGTCTTGGACCTCGAGCTTGATGTCCTCTTCGATTCGCATCGTGGGCCAGTCACAGACGTGAACTCATACATCGCAAAGCGCATCGACCACCTGACAAATCTTCAGACCAGAGCAAGGAGTTTGTATGAGTCAGGCAAGAGCATCACGGAGATTGCTCAGGAGCTTGGTCTGGAAGACCCATGGTATATCACGATGGCCGAGGGTCGGTTTGGTGTGGACTTCCTTGTCAGGTCACTCATCAATGATACTGCTGCTGAGTGACTGCTGCTGTGCATCTGATCGCGACCGGACTTCAGTCTGAGTCATTTCATCTTCTTACGCCTTAGCGCGTGTCTGTTCGAGAAGCGTCGTTGCATCTTCTCTCGCTCCTTCTTCTCTTTGAGCGCCTTCTTCTGTCGAGAACAATTGATGCGGGCTGCTCTTCCAAGCACGGTAACTCTCTCGGCATCGTTCTGATTGCCCTTCCTCTTGTACAACTTCCTAGCCTTTTCCCAGGCCTCATGGGCGGGACAGAAATAGTCCATTCGTGCGTGGGCGGTGGCAAGCGCGTCGTACACGTCCGGGTCATCGGTCACGACGGATGACAGCCTAGTCAGGACTTCCTTGGCCTCACTCCACTCCTCCAGCTCCATCAGGATCAGACCGAGATTCCGCAGTGCCGTGGTATAGTTCCGCCTTCGCCCCACCGCAAGACGGAGGTAGCGGACAGCATCCTTGAGACGGCCCTGTTTGTAGCAGACCATGCCCATAGTGTTCTGAACGGATGCATCCGTAGGGTCCAAGTCTGAGGCACGCTCAAGCGCCTTCATTGCCGCCTTGTACTTTTCAGCGCGGATATTGACATCACCGAGAATGAGCCAAGCCTCGATGTTGCGCGGGTCGATCTTGGTAGCCTTCTTCGCAGACTTCAGGGCTTCACCGAACTGTTCAAGCATGGTCAGAGCAATGGCTTTGTGGACGTAGGCTGAGGTCAAGTCTTCCTTTAACTCGAGGGCCCTGTCAAAGCTGTTCAGCGCGGAGTCAAAGAGCCCGAGCTCAAGTTCGATGTCCCCCTTGCGAAGCCAGACACCCCACTCAGCACCGACGAGTTCGCTGAGTCGCTTGTAGCACTCCAACTCGGCTTCGCTCCGTCCGAGAGCCCTCAGACTCAGTGCCTTGTCATGGAGTATCCGCACATCATCAGGATTCAGTTTCAGAGCAGTCTCGAAGGACCGTAGGGCCTCTGATGCCTTTTCTGGCCCGAGCGCCATCAGGACACGCCCCTTGTTCGAGTGGGCGGCAGACAGTCCTGGATCGAGGGAGATGGCCCTATCAAAACTGCGCAGGGCATCACCGAAGTGTTCCTTCTGTGCCTGAAGGACACCCTTCATATTCCATGCAGAGGCGTCATCCGGATTCTCCAATAGATGAGCCTCCACTGTGGCAAGAGCCTCCTCCGGGGAATCCATGTATTCATTACACATAGGTCCACTCAAAAGGCTTGGGTTATCCGAAGAGATGTCGAGAGCACAAGCGTACAGAGAAACGCGATGTGGAGGAAGGAATGCATGAATCTCAGTGGATTGAGAGCGATAATCTTCGACATGGGGGGCACTCTATACAGGCCGGCCCTGGATCTCTGCGGACTGACGCGCAAGTTTCTGAGCGATTTGGGAGTGCCTCAGGTCGAGAGCCTTTCAGACTCGAAAATCATTGGATCACTCAGGGAACCTGACCAATGGCTAGAGAGGTACATGCTTGAGAATGATGTTGATATACACTGGGTGCCAACCACAGAGGAGTGGCACGAGTATGACCGACTCCTCCTGAGAGGCCTCGGTGTCTCCGATGACCTTGACAGGATCGTGATCGACTATCAAGACACATGGGATGCATATGCAGAGAGCATCCGACCGGAGCTCATGCCAGAGTGTAGAGAGGTGATGCTTCAACTCAGGGAGGACGGTCTCAAACTGGCCGTCGCCTCGAACAGGTTTGGTGATCCGGCTCACATTCTGCGGAAGGATGGAATCTACGAACTCCTCAATGCCGTGGAATACTCGAAGGTACCAGGGTACTGCAAGCCATCACCGTACATGCTGTTCAATGTGGCTGATGAGATGGGAATCAACCCACGATACTGTGCCTATGTTGGAAACCTCGTACATCTTGATGTGGTGGCGGCGAAGAGAGCAGAGATGATGTCAGTCCTCCTTGCTTGGTGTGACCCTCAGGAGAAAGAGAACATCACTGAGGACACCATAATCATCGAACATATCTCCGAACTGAGGGAGATTCTGGAATAGCAGTTGATACAACAAGAACCTTCATTACAAACAGGGCCCCTCGAAAGCTCCAACTGCAACATAGGTGAATCGTATGAGAGCAAAGCTCGGTACTATACTGCTGGTGTCCCTCATTGTAGTAAACTTCACCCTTCCTGCCCTCGCCCAATCCAATCATTCACTTGAGTGGGGCGTTGAGGTGGGGGAAGGGTTCACCTATGTCTTGCAGAGGGCCTATTTTGCTAGTGATACACAGAGAGACGTCGTTGAGATTGAGCTGCCATACTTGACAAACCTTGATGTTGGCCAGAAGGCGACTCTTGTTGTTGATCGGCTGGACACCATCCCTGAAACGATTGACAGTAGATTCGACATGCCAGTCAGCAGCTGCAACCTGACAAGGCAGAACGACTCCGTAGTCATTGGAACGGAACTGGAGAGGTTTCTGATTCCCGTCGGAGACTGGACCTTTCTGGCCGAAGTGGGCAATATCACTGGCACTCCGGGGTTGACGCTCATTGACACGGCCGATGAGTGGGGCACTGTTGGTACGGGTTCCTACGTTGACTCAATTGGCAATGTCATCGATGTTTACATCGAGATGAGGTACGAGAAAGAGAACGGCACCTTGAGCTACATGAGGTATCACTATAGCACGGGTGGGGCTGACCTGTTCGACATCATATTCGTGCACTGGTACCCAGGAATGCCCACAATCTTGGAGGGGGAGATCGATGTAGCGACCGTGCTGGTCATCGCATTAGTGTCGGTAGTCGGGGTCATCATGACCGTGTTGACCTACAACTGGTACAGAGGGAAGAAACCCCTTGTTCAGCAACTGGGGGAGTGAGCCAGAGATGAAGCCGCCTCAAGGGCCAAGAAGAGTCGAGTGGAAAGGAAAGACTGACCAACTGAGGCTGTCGCTCGGTGAAAAGTTCTACCTTCAGTTTCACCGACATGGATCGGTGGGGGAGGATGCCGAGTTCAGTATCGGCAACGAGGACGTGATTGTCCATGAGAGGACAGAAACCGAGTACCTGCATCCTGAACATATGAAAGATCCCACATGGACTGGCGGTGACGCAGAGCGGGGGCGATGGTTCTTCAGGGCTCAGGGAAGAGGAAGCACGACTCTGACGATTCGGATACTCTTCAGGTTTGAAGTTGAAGAGGAGCACACACTGAATGTCACTGTAGAGTGACTGCTCACTTTGTCGCCCAGATGAATGAATATCCGGCTGAGTATGAGAGGTCTTCCTGTGCGGAGATTGCGTCGCGTAGACGAGCCAGTCCTTCGTCGAACTCCGACTGGTCAATCAGACGAAGCATGGAGTAGCCCCGGTTCGATACGGTTTCGAGGAAGTCTTGGCCGAGACGGACAGGTGCAAACATGTGACCGGAAGAGCAGACATCGGAGAAACCGGTAGACCTGAGCGTCTCTTCAATATATCTGATGGAGGGATATCGGGCTTGGTCGATGGCAATTGTTGAAGGGAAGAATCTGGATGTCATCCTCTCTTCGATCTGCCTATGTGACTGTGTAACTATACACATTCGACCATTCGACCTGAGAACACGATGGGCCTCAGAGAGAGTGAGTGCATAGTCTGTGAGATGGTGAATGACCTCAGTCATGAATGCAAGATCAAAGACCGACTTGCCAAATGGTAGAACCTCGGCGGGACAGTGAACACACTGGATACTGTCAGACTTGCCGTGTGCCTGCCTCAACATTCCCAATGAGAGGTCGATTCCCACCACTCTGGGGGAGATCAAAGCCTGAAGGATGAGCGTATTGTTCGCAGTACCACATCCAATGTCAATCACGATTGAGTTCCTATCCAGTATTGCCTCATCCAGCAGGATTCGCACCATCTGACTGTCCGCACCACGGACTTCATCGTATGAGAGAGAGACCTCGTCATAGTCAATCGATTGACCATCTTCAGAAGAGTTGCGCTGCTCAGGCAATGTGTGTGAAAGGACAACCAACTTGATGAAAAACCTTCACACACCAAGGAACACCTCATAGGAGTTATATCGAGGAATTCGGTCAAGAACGAGTTGGTGAGATTACATTGGATAGAGAGAGGTACCATCGCATCATGTACATCATCGCTGCGCTCTGGAACTGGGTGCTCGCGGTCATCTTCTTGATCCTGCCGTTGATAAGCATGGACTACTTCACGCTGCTCGGGCTAGTCATACCTAACACTATGCTTTGGTTCGATTGCTTTGCCGGTCTCGTCTTTGCCTTCGGTCTGGGTTTCTATTTCATAAGTGAGAGTACCAGACACAACTATGGTTTCATCAAGGTGTCTGCCTTTGAGAAGACCTGGGTCTTTGTTGTGGGGCTGCTCTTCTACCTCACAGGGGGAGCGTCCATCTGGGTTGTCCTCATTGTATCAGGAGACATGATCTTTGGCCTGCTCTTCATCGAGGACTATATGGCCATAAGGCGGGCGTCATAGTCACTTGCGACTGTCTTCGAGAATCATCTGTATCCCTGTGGCTGCAACAAGCAGACCGACAAACACTAGGAGCAGTACAAAGACCATATATCCCTCAAAGGCGCCAGTGTAGGGATGTGACAGTTTCCCATCATAGAGGAGATAGAAGAAGCTGAGGATGGGAAAAGTGACAAAACATCCACCGACTGCGAATGATATCGGTCCAATCATCCTACGTTCTCTATTCTGAGTCATCGAGTCTCACGCCAGATCAGTTCTAACCATCACTTGTATTGAAGGCTAATAGCGCTTAGCAGATGATCCCATTGCTATCCTCGGTCTAGGAGGCTCCTGCGGCCTCTCTTGCGACCTCCAGAGGAGGTTTGACATTCGAGGGTATGGCACACTTGTACTTGCGACCAGCCTTCCTCCTGTCGAACTCTGCTCGTACTTTTTCGAGGAGAGTCGGGTCGGTCATCAAGTCCAGAGCTGAGGCTGCGAGAGTCTTGGCTGCAAAGATGAGTGACTTGTGACCAAGGCCCATCCCGCATACCGCCACGAACTGCCAGGAGTGACCGGGCACTCCTATAGGAACTGTGGCTGTCGTGAACTCCAGCGTGGGTGTGACCCAGCTCACGTCGGCAACGTCGGTTGACCCGGGCATGACCTCCCCTTCGTTCCATGGATCGGGAATCGTGTCGTCCATCAGTACATCGACGAGATTCTCCCAGCCAGGACGCTTTGACTGCCTGAGCCCTGCAATCTTGTCTTCCTTCGGCACAGTCTTCATGAGGGTCTTTGCGAAGTCTAGTTCTTCCTTGGTGTAGGAAGGAGACCCTATAGTTCGCATGTTGGACACCACAAGCTCGCTCAGTTCCCGATTGGGTAGGACGTTGTATGTCCCCTCAAGGAACTCCACCTTGTGGGTTGTGCGAGCCATCAGGTCAGCACCGTCAGCAATCTTGAGAATCCAGTCGTAGATCTGGTCGACCTGACTCCGTTCAGGAGCTCTGACATAGTACCAAGTCCGCGCATAGGGAGGGACAACATTGGGCTGTTGGCCGCCCTTCTCGATGACATAGTGAATCCGGGCCTCTTGCACCACGTGCTCCCGCATGAAGTTCACTCCGGCGTTCATGAGCTCGACGGCATCCAATGCGCTCTTCCCGAGATGGGGGGATGCAGCAGCGTGGGAAGACACGCCATAGAAGTGGAACTTCACCGAGTTCACCGCAAGAGAACTCTCGAGAGTGGCAGCATTGAACCATCCGGGGTGATGGCTGAGGGCAACATCCACATCATTGAACAGGCCTTCTCTGACCATGAAGACCTTGCCACTGTAGTTCTCTTCCGCCGGACAGCCGTAGAATCTCACAGTCCCCTTGATCCCGTCCTTTTCGATTGCCTCCCTGACCGCAATCGCCGCTGCCATGGCCGAGGCCCCATGGATGTTGTGTCCGCACCCGTGACCCGGACCCTCTTCCACGATGGGCTCCTTCTTCGGAGACACCTTCTGAGAGATTCCCGGGAGAGCATCGTACTCACCCATCAGTCCGATGACAGGGTGACCGCTCCCGTACGTGGCAGTGAAGGCCGTTGGCATGCCAGCCACACCACGCTTGACCGAGAAACCGTGCCTCTCCAGAGTCGATGCGATCAGCTCGGAGGACCGCTCTTCCATCAATCCCAGTTCTGCGAATTCCCAGACCTTCTGACTGACATCTATGGCCATGTCGGCGTTCTTGTCAATCCAGTCCCAAACATCCTCTTTCGTCAACGATACTACCTCTGTTCAATAATGAGCCTGTCCATACAAGAGAATCGGCGACTCTTAAACTTGGACTTCAGCGCCCGATACCAGACCTCTCATTTATAGAGTCTCGGGGGAGGTCAGTGGCAGGGAACAGTCGTGGACAACCGAATCGTTCGTAATGTAGTGGGAGGGTTGGTCTTCGGACTCCTGTTCACATTCGGCCTCATCCTTGTCTTCTTCGAGATACTCGGAATAACGGACGTGGTCCTTCCAGTACTGTGGCCCATCCTTTCAGAGACCTTCGTGATCTCTCTCATCTTCATCGTCATAATCCTGGTAATCATCCAGTTCGCTCCGGAGGGGCCAGCAGATTCTCAGGTGCAGATGCCGTCAACACCGGAAGACATGACGTCTGAGCCCGCTCCCACCTACTCAAGTGGCGCAGTCCGCACGGTTCCTGTCTACTGTCCGTACTGCTCGCACATCCTCGAACTCGATAAGGTGGATTGGGTCGACGACGGCTCGCTGCGATGCCCCACCTGCGGCTCCAGAATCGACACGGAGATTCGGGAGATGCTGTGAGATACAGGACCGAATGGAAACGCATGAGCCCATCCGAGACTGCTAGAGGGTACTGCAACACCAGTCCTACTTCAGAGGCACGTGGGTACTGCTTTTTGTTGCACCAATTTCCGGATTTCCATGTTCTACTTGGCGAATTGTGTTTGTGAATCGATAGGCATATTGGTGTGATTTCGCACGAAATCAAAGCGTGTAGGAGAGTCTAACGAATTATGCGCGGTAAGTGAAGGAGAGGTTCAAGGTTTTTTCAGACATAAAAAGGCTAGTTAAGGTTAGGTCAATGGCAGGATGGCTATTTATGCTTACATTGAGCATTGTAATGGCGGGTATTGTGTGGTTCTGGAATCCGAGTGGCATACAAATCGAACTGATTGGTGCATTCTTGGGAGTTTTTGCCGCTTTGGCGCTAGGAGCCCTATTAAGTTCAATAATGGATTACTCCAATGCAAAGCAATTCATTCGAAATCTATTCAATGAACTGAGATTGCAAATGGATGTAGTTGAGAGCAAAGGATTCCCACCTCTGTCAAAACACGTATGGGAAATGGGAAAGTCAACAGGAAGTATCATGATGCTCGATAGCAATTTGGTGGTGTATTTGCTCGTGACGTACGATTCGTTTGACAGATACAATTACTTGTGTGACAGGGTG
>Ga0164310_10000116_pt1 | contig 39320 bp, 60 predicted proteins | sample GuaBasSedimGuay1_FD_121795 | JGI IMG/M metagenome (GOLD analysis project Ga0164310, IMG submission 121795) | Subseafloor sediment microbial communities from Guaymas Basin, Gulf of California, Mexico - Guay1, Core 4569-9, 0-3 cm | ecosystem: Environmental > Aquatic > Marine > Hydrothermal vents... | reverse complement strand
CTATAAAATTGTAATTTCCAGGTGAATCCGGAATGCTGACATTAAAGGAAAATGTATGGTTGTTCCCCTGAGATTCGATAAAACCATTGTCAGTTGTGTTTTCCCATGTTAGATTAATAGGATTAATAGATGTGTTTGAAAAATTTGTATCGCTTGCAGATGTCCAGTTGGAATTTGGGACAAACAAAAAACCATTCGGTAATGTTATGTTTACCTTGGTTATGTTTTCTGTTCCATCGGTGTCATAAACTGTAAGAAGAACCTTATAGTTGTTGTTTGGAATGAAAATAACATTTGGTGATAAAAGATATGCTTGAGAATCCCCTCCCTGAACCATCACAAAACCTGAAAGTATTAGAACTAAACCCAGACTTAAAATCAAAAAATGCTTTTTATTAAAAACCTTCATATATCCATCAATAATTTTTTGGTTTAAATATTTTACGCCTTTAAAGAGTGTATCTAATTAGACACGCTCAGAATAAAGCCTATAAGCCTAATTTATATAATATGCAAAACAAAATAAATAATATGAAAAAACAGTATCTGTTCATTTTGATGGGTTTGTTTTTCGTGTTTTTGCCTTCGCAAGCGTATGGTTTGAGTAATTTGGAATTGGGTTTTATACCTGACCGGATTTCTGTGAATTCAAGTTTTTTAATGGTTGTGAACGCTGATTATTCACCATCTGAGTCTATCAGGGTTTCCTGGAATGTTCCTGGTGTTATGCCGCCGCAGTATGGACTTGTCCCTAAGGTTAAAGATAAATGGATCTGTTATTTTTCTAATACAGACCCTTCAAGCACATGCGGACCTTCTCCTTTTCCGTTACCAACGTTTGGGTATCCGTATGAAATGAAAACAGAAGCTGTCAATCAGAACGGACATATGGAAAACAAAACATTGAATGTAAATGTTGGCGGCATAGTTTTAACACCGCAAGTTACTGTAACAGGAAATAAGGTGTATATTGTTGTATGGGCAAGCGGACCTGTAAACGGAGTCGAGTACGAGGTGTATAAAAAAGACCTGAATTTATTAAAAAACGGTGAAATGGAATACAAAACAGAAATATTAGGATACACAGCAAATCTTTCTCTTTCTGAAGACATCTATTATATTGCGTTTAAGGCTAACTCCACTGATGATTTTGGCGGCGGGGTTGTGAAAGTGAACGTGGGTGTTAATGAAGAGGGAAGCAGTGAGCTGACAGCTGATAGGATTGAGTTCTCAGCAGTAATTGACAAAGGGCAGCACTACGAGATAACAAGATTTAAGATAAAAAACACAGGGGACCAGAACTTTACAAATCTTGTGGTAGAGGTTCCGGATGAACTGAAAAAGTATTTGAGTGTTGATTTAGAGAAAACATCTTTAGACCCAATGGAAACAACATATATGACAGTTAGTTTGAATGGAATAGAAAGCAGCATGGAAATTAAAACTGACTTGAAACTGAAAACAGGCTCTGATTTTATTATGAATATACCAGCTGACATAAAGATTACTGTTATGGGATATCAGGACCCAACTTCTTGTGAAGGAAAAAGCGACGGTGAATATTGTTTGGGTGGGATATGCTGTTCAGGTGTTTGCAGGATAAAAGCAGAATGCTGCAATGATTTGGATTGCGGTAATGCCAAGTGCTCAAATTACAGATGTGTTTCGCAAACAGATGTAAATTGTTTGGAAGGGATGTGCTATCCCGGAGAAAATGAGTCAGCGTGCCCTGAAAACACTATATACACTTATTATAAATGCACAATAAACGGGGAAAATGGTGTTTGTTGCAAAACCTCTGCTGATAATGAATGTGCAGATAAGAGCGATGGAACTTCCTGCAGCAAAGGTATTTGCTGTTCAGGTGTGTGCGTTGAAGGGGATTGCTGCAGCGATTATGATTGCAGTGCTGGAGAGGTTTGTTCTGACCATATATGCCAGTCCTCATCTGGTTGTAGTTCAGGCGAAGTGTGCGCTGTGAGTTGCGAAGAGGGATGGGTTTCAACTGGAAAAACCTGCACAACAAGTTCTGGTAATGTCGGTGTTTGCTGTATGTGGTCAGGAACGACAGGGAGTACAGAAGGTGGAGATTACACATTAATAATAATAGTTGTTTTGGTGGTTATTGGTCTTGTTGGATGGTTTGCATACACAAAATTCTTCAAAGGTAAAAAACCAACAGAAGAAGAACTTGAAGAAGAGTTTAGTGACGAGGATTTTTACTGATATTCCCATTCATCTTCTTCCTTTCTTGTGAATTTATATACGATAAATAAAACAAACAAAATACCAGCAAGCGCTGAAACAAGCAGTATTATCCATAAATAGTCTGCTGTTTCCTTTTTCTGTGTATTTGTTTTTTGTGGTAATTGGTTTGGTTTGGTTTGGTTTTTGGGTTTTTGGGTTTTTGACTTCTGGATTAAGTCATTAAGGTCAGAATATTCTTTTAAGGAATTCATATACCCTGTTTTATTATAGTCAGAATACCATTTGTTAAATTTTTCTTTCATTTCCTGTTTTCCTTTTCCGTTTTCAATACCTTCCATGCCTCTTAACAAATCAGTCACCATTTCGTCTGTTGTGATGCACGCTGTTACGTATTTGTCTATTCCCTTTGAAACGGCTCCTGCCTTTATTTCATAAAAAGTTTCTGGTTTTTTTGGAATCAGCGTAAAGTTTATGGTTTTTTCGCTTGCTTGAGGAATCTCTATTATTTTGTTTAAAAATGTGGTTTCTATTCCTGATGGAAGGTTTAAATAAACAGAAAAAAACGCATCTGGCCCATAGTTGTGAATGGTGAGCATGTATTCTATTTTTTCGCCCGCTTTTGTGTCCAAGTTTGTTGGAAAAATGTCAACGGTAAAGCTTGCGTTTGGTTTATTACCTATTTTAAGATATGTGGTTGCCTGTTTTATACATGAGACCTCGTTACAATTTCTTATTTTTCCTGTTACTTCTATTGGATATGTTCCGCTTTTTTCTGGTGGTTTCACTGTAAAATTTATGGTTTTTCTCCGGTTTTTGAAAACAGGGAAAGAGGTAGAAACAGGTTTTATATTCAAACCGGTGTCTTTTACAAACAATTCAATTGTTGTGTTTAGACTTGACAAAACAAAAAGTGTTAAATTCCTTTCTTCACCGGGTTTTGAAAATATGTATTTTTTGTAAAAACCAATGTCAAAAGAATCAGTGCGTTCCTCAATACTGGTGTCAACATCGTTATATTTTGAAACGCACACTTTGCCTTCCCATTGTCTTGCTCTCTGAGATGTTTCTATGGTAATTGTATAGGATGAGCAGTAACCTTCTTGTTTTCTGAACCCGGGAAAGTTTATTGGAATCTTCACGGTGTTGTTTATGTTTGTTGTTACTGTCTGCTCTGTTAAATCAACTCCTGTCCAGTTTGTAAAAAGGGTTATGAAATAGTCTGTAGTCTGCGGTACGAGATCAAAATCATCAGGAAGGATTATGTCCAGAGAGCGGGTTTTGTTAGGAGAAACAGTGAACTTGATGTTGTCTGCAATTCTTACAGCGCTGACTGTGGAAAGGAACATATAAATGAAAGCAAACGATAAGCACAAGATTTTTTTCATATTATTAATATGTTTTGGTTTATTAAAATATGATGATTTTGCAATGGTTTCATTTTTTGAAACCAATTTTTATATATAGTTTCAGTAAATTATTGGATATGAAAAAACTGTTGTGTTTGCTGTTTGCGAGTTTGTTTTTGGTTTTGCCAGCAGTGCAAGCAAAGGGAACAATATGTGCGGTTTATTTCACGGGTATAGGATGCCCTCACTGTGCAAAAACAGACCCTGTTCTTCTGGGAGAATTACCAAATGAATATCCAGATTTTGTTTTGATAGAGTATGAAATATATCAGGAAAGGGAAAGAAATGCGAACCTTATGCTGTCTTATGACTCCAAATACAAATCAGGCCTTGGCATACCCCTGATAATATTTAATGAGAGTTTTAGGATTATCGGCGATACTCCTATCTTAAAGAATATAAGAAATTCTCTTTCTTCTGTTCAGTCAAATGACTGCCCGCTCTTGGACGGAAAGAAACCATTCGGAGAAACTGATATTAATTCCCTTCCCGGGTCGCCGAAAATATGGAGCAAAGAAAGGATTCTGATTAAATATGGAGATGGAAACGTTTCAAACAGTATTTTAAGAGACCTGTTAACCAAAAACATAACAAGTGTTCTTAAGGATACAGAATACGAGATTACCGATCCTGTTCCTGCTCCGATATCTGGCGGCGAAATAAGATTTCAGCATGCCGTAAAGATCGGTAACTGGATATTTGAGTGGAATGGTGAAGGTGTTCAGAAAAATAAAAACAACTTGACTGGAAACAAAACGCAAAAAGAAAATGGAAAAATCCCAACAAAACATACCCTAACCCTTGGAAAAATAATATCTCTGGCTTTGGTTGATTCTGTTAATCCGTGCGCCTTGGCTGTTTTAACTCTGATTTTAATAGCAATTCTTACATATAATCCGAAAAAGAAAAGGAATGTTTTATTCGCCGGTCTCGCGTTTACATTTTCTGTTTTGTGTTTGTATTTAGTGTACGGTTTGGTTATAATAAAGTTTTTTCAGGTAATCCAGACACTCACTTCTGTAAGGCTTTTTCTTTACAAAGCTCTCGCGGTTTTTGCTGTTGTTTTGGGTGTATTGAATATAAAGGATTTTCTGCGGTATAAACCGGGTGGTTTTCTTACTGAAATGCCTGTAGCATTAAGGCCAAAAGTAAAACAACTTATTAATAAAATAACAAGCCCTGCCGGTGCTTTTGTTATAGGGGTTTTTGTTACCCTTTTTCTGCTTCCCTGCACTATAGGGCCTTATGTTATTGCAGGCGGTATTCTTTCTGCACTGGATATCCTTGAAACGCTTCCTTGGTTGCTAATTTATAATTTTATATTTGTTCTGCCTATGATAATAATAACCTTGGTTGTTTATTTTGGAATAACTAAGGTAGAAGATGTTTCGGGCTGGAAAGAGAAGAATATAAGGTATTTGCACTTTATAGCGGGCATAATAATGTTTTTGCTCGGGGTTGCGATGTTTTTTGGATTAATATAAATAAAAATTACAATTTAGTTTTATGAAATGCGTTATTGAAACCAGAAAGCTGAATAAATATTATGGTAAGGGGACAGACCATGAAGTTCATGCTCTAAAAAACATAGATCTGAAGATAAAAGAAGGTTCTTTTGTTTCCATAATGGGTCCTTCTGGCAGCGGAAAAACAACGCTTTTGGATGTTATAGGATGTTTGTTAAGGCCGAGTTCAGGGGATCTTTGGATAGACGGAGAGAATACAAACAACAAAACCGATAAAGAGCTTGCAAAAATAAGAGGCAAGAAAATCGGATTTGTGTTTCAGCAGTATAATCTGATTCCGGGATTCAGCGCTTTAGAAAATGTGGAAATAGCGCTGAGAATTAATGGGAAAAACAAAAAGCAAGCAAGAGAAAAAGCAAGGGCTGTTCTTAATTTGTTGGGTTTGGAGAAAAGAATATATCACAGGCCAGCGCAGCTTTCCGGGGGTGAACAACAAAGGGTTGCAATAGCAAGAGCTCTTGCAAATGACCCGAAAATAATTCTTGCTGACGAGCCCACCGGAAACCTGGATACAAAAACAGGAGAAATGATAACAAGGCTTTTGAGAAAAATAAACAAGGAAAAAAACTATACTATTGTTATTGTTACGCATGACCCGAGAATAGGGAAGCACGCTGATAATATTATAAATATCATTGATGGAAAAATAAGTAAGGAGGGTTTTTATGAAACTTAAATGGTTTGTTGGAGCTTTGGTTTTTTTTATGTTTGCAAATGTGTGTACAGCCCAGTTAACATTAATTCCTGCTGATACAAGCTATGACTTTTCGCACATAAACCTTATTCTCACCAATCAGAATCCATATCCCGCTGAGCCAGGAAAAAACGTTAACATAGAAGTTGAGATCCAGAACAACGGGTATAAAAACGTTAATGATTTGGTTGTAGAGATATATCCAAAAGAACCGTTCACGCTTCTGCCCGGGGAAAACAAAACAAAAACAATAAAAAGGGTTTCCGGAAAGGATTCTGTAAAAACCTCCTATAACCTCAGGGTGTCTGATTCTGCTGTTTCAGGTGAGTATGAAATTGAGTTCAGGTTCTATTCAGATTCCGAATATATTTCAAGGAAAATTAACATAAACGTTCAGGGGGAACCAAAACTTATTTTAAAAAACCTCACGGTTTTTCCTGAAAAAATAGAGCCCGGCACAGAGGTAAGGATTTTGGCTTTAATAAAAAACATAGGAACAGGGACAGCAAAAATGACCGAGCTGAAATTTTCATCTGACTCTGGAGTGTTTATTCCTCTTCTTTCCGGCGGTTATGCATACATTGGCGATATAACACCGGGGGAGGAAAAGACAGGGATTCTGGAAATAACTGTAGACAGTGACGCTGAGTATAAGAATTATAAAGCAGAAATCACTGCAACCTACAAGGATGAAAACAGTGAAACAAAAGAACAGGTTTTCACAGCAGGCATTCCTGTAAAAGGTGTTGTGAAGCTTAACATTGTAAGTCAGGAAATAAACAAAGAAAGGGGAGTCATTAGGATAGAAGTTGCGAACAAGGGCACAGCGGATGCAAAATCCTTGGAAGCAAAGCTTATTTTGAACAGAATGCTTGTGGGAGTGGATTACACAAGCCAGCTAAAATCAACAAAAAAAACCGTGTTTGATTTTCCGTTTGCAACAGGAACAGGCTATCTTGTGATAAACTATACAGAGCCTGATTTAAAGGAAAGCGGGATAGTAAAGGAAATAAGCGTAAGTTCGGTTTCAAGCGATTACTCCTATATGAATGTTGTTTGGGTTGTTATAGTCTTGGTTGTTATATTTGTTGCATGGAAGTTTAGTAAAAGGGTGAAAAGATGAGGGTTACGAAATATCTTATTCTTCTGAACATTATAGTATTTATCATAGAAGAGTTAACGTGGGCTTTTGGCTCTGATGGTTTTACCCTTCTCTTTGCTTTAACGCCTTCGCTTGCTTTGAAAGGATATGTTTGGCAGTTTTTTACATATATGTTTTTGCACGCTGATATATGGCATATCACAGTGAATATGTTTGTTCTGTTTATGTTCGGTCCTGTAATGGAGGATTATCTTGGTGAAAAAAGGTTTTTGACTCTTTATTTTGTATCCGGAATTGGCTCTGCTGTAATGTATATGCTTCTGTCGTTTGAACCGAATGTTCTTATGCTTGGTGCTTCAGGCGCTGTCTTTGGCGTTCTTGCGGGGTTTGCAATAGCGTTTCCAAAGGAAAGACTGATTCTGTTCCCGATACCTTTTCCCATAAGGGCGATATATCTTATTGTCCTTCTTGCAGTTGCAGAGTTTACTATGGGTATATTTGGCTCTCAAAGAGGTATAGCAAATTTCGGGCACTTCGGCGGCATACTAACCGGTATAGCTCTTCTTTTTTACTGGAAAAACAGTTCAAGAAAAAGGATTGTGAGAGATTATCAGTTTTTCTGGGAGTAGGAAAATATATAAAAACATAGGATAAATATAAGCCTAAGGGATTGGAATGAAAGAGAGAAGATGCGTAACGTGCGGGAAGAAAATAGAAAGTGAAGCTGAATGGGTAGAGTTTAATTGCCCAAAGTGCGGAAAAGAGAGGATTATAAGATGCAGTAAATGTAAAAAACTTATGAATCCTTATGAATGCCCTAAGTGCGGGTTTGTTGGTCCGTGATAAAATGGGAGATGTTATATGTGTTTTTAAGGTAACGCCTGAAGAGCCCGAGAGGTTTGAAGAAATAGGAAATGAGCTGAAAAAACTTCAGCCAGAGCGTTTAGAAGAAGAGCCTATAGCGTTTGGGCTAAAAGCATGGAAATTTACAAAGATTGTTCCTGATGAAGAAGGAAGGGTAACAGAACTCGAAGAAAAATTGGCTTCTGTTAAAGGTGTCCAGTCTGTTGAAACCGTACAGGTGTCGAGATCATTATAAAAGTTAAAAATCATGTTTTCTTATTTAATATATGCCCCTGTAACTCAGCGGATAGAGTGCCAGCCTTCTATCCATAGGATAGAAGAGTCGAGGATTTCCAATGAGAGAGGAAAGCTGGAGGTCGAGGGTTCGAAACAAGCAAACCTTTTTCAATAAAAGGTTTGATCCAAAAGGAGCTTCATTCCGCTTCGCTTCATATCGCTTCCACAAAAAAACATGAATTCAATATGCTTATAATGTTGGAAGCTGAACTTTCGATTGACGCTCTTTCAGAGCGTCTTTCCAAATGATGGCAAACCTTTTTGAAAAGGTTTGTTGCCTTGAGGAAAAGCTTGCGGCTTACGAGAATCCCTCCAGGGGCATCAATGGATATAGAAAAAGTAAAGAGGGAAATAGAAAAGGAAGTTCTTCTTAATCCCAGAATACCAAAGATTATCAGGCTCTTACATACATTAGAAGCTATTCCTGATGAAGAAAAATTCTATTTTACAGGAAAGAAAGAAGAGATATTGAGAAAGTTGGTGGAAAGGAAATACAAAAACGATTCTGAACTGAAAAGGGATTTAAAAGAAGTGAAGTTTGATCTTAGTTGGATGCCATTGAAAGGAGCAGATCTTTCAGGGTTAGATTTTGGTAAAGTAAAGTTCATAGGTTCAGATCTCTCGAATGCAAATCTCTCCTATACAAACCTCTCCGGGAGTGTGTTGAGTTTAGTAAAGGGCATAAATACATGTTTTTCTTATTCACATGCAAATCTTTCGAATTTTATAATGTCGGAATGTAGTGGGACTGATTTTTCATTTGCAGAGTTATCCATGAGCAACTTTCAGGGTTGCAGATTAGTCTCTGTGTGTTTTAGGGATGCAAATCTTTCTCATGCAGATTTGTCTTTTTCTAATCTTACCGATGCAGACTTTTCAAATGCAAACACAGAAGGTATAATACTAACAGGTGCGAAACTAAATGGAACAGAATTTGTTAATAAACCTTTGGAAAAAGCAGTAGAAGAGCCAAAATATGAAAAAGCGAACTCACAAGAGAAAGAAGAACTTTCCTCTAACGTCTATGGAATTTCTCATTATAAATCCAAACCAGTTTATAAGAGAAAGCATTATTGAAAGGTGTTGTTGATGGGATAATGGTGATAAAACACATTACTTTGCTATCTTCTCAAGAACCCTGTTTATTATGTCTGTTATTATTTGTGAGGTTTCGTTTGGGTACCAGAAGCTCATGAAATAAACAGGTTCGAATTGGACAATTACTCTGTTTTTTCCGAGAATTTCTTTAAGCTCTCTTTTTGGTCCGTAAGACCTTTCTCCCCTAAATATATGCTCGTATGTTATTTTGGGCGCGGGCATTTTTTCTAATGTTAGTTTTACTGCCCTGATGAATTTTTTTTGTGTGAATTTTTTTTGCAAGTCGTTGTAAACAGAGGGACCGCAGTATTTTTTCACGAGGTTTAAACCCATTTTCATTTTATCCAAAAAATCTATGTCTATTTTTTCCAGTCCAAATTTATTATAGATTCTGAACGTGTTGATTATGGCCCTTTCTTCTTCAAGAAGGACAAAGGTTTTATATTCGTTTTCTATTTTTTTGAAAAAATCTGAATAATCTGAATTAACACTGTTTATTATTTTAATGAATTCTTCCTTGCTTATTATTTTATCGTCAAAGCTTGAAATGTCCATAATGCTCGGCACAAACCTTAGTCTTGTAAGCGCTGTATGGATTAAAAGAACAAAAAAATTCTTTTTTACCTCTTTCCAGAACCTGTTGTATATTTTAAGCCTTGTGTCGTAATCTTCATTATCCTTTGCTGTCCATGCGTATTTTTTTCTGTATTCATGCAGAAATTTGCGGTTTGACTTGCTTATAAAATATTTAAAACCTGCCAGTGCTTCTGGTTTTGGTGGTATCCCCCTGTTAAAATCTATTCCAAACGCTCTTTTTCTTGGAAGCGTTGAGATTATAAGAGTGCCGCCCGTTTTCATCCAACAGAGGCTTGCAACTGTTTCAGAATTGTTGTCCCTTGAAACAGGGTTTTCAAGGGCTGGACCAGAATGGACACACACATAGGCAGGTTCTTTTTTTCCATTTCTATAAATTATGAAACCTTCCCTAAAATCTGTCTGCATATATATTTATTGTATCTGTCTGGATTTATTGTTTCGTTTTTTCAACCGGGTTTTTTATCAAAAAAGAACTTGGAATGGAAACTGTTTTTGCACCTGATTTTATAACAACGGCCAGCGGCTCTATCCTTTCAACCTTTCCGGAATAATTTCCAGTTTTTATGTGTTCGCCTATTTTTATGTTCTTTTTGAGGTATATTCCTGCCGTAAAGTTTGGAAACATGTCCTTTACTCCCATAAGCAACATAATTACTGCAGTTGTTAATATTATAGCCAACATAACAGTAAGAGAAAATGTATCTATTCCTATTAATGCAAGCGATATTATTATTGAAACAAAGGCAACAGAATATTTTATTAAACCGCCCGTGAATGAGCTCAGGAAATCGTCCTGAAATATCCTTCTTCCCGCCTCTTCAAAAACCTTTCCGAAAAAGTCAGCAATTAGAAAACCAATAACAATAATTAGTATTGCTGCGATAAACCTTGGCACGAATATGGCTATCTGGCTGAATATGTTAAATATGCCGGGAAACCCCGCTATTTCTATGATTGTTCCCAAAACAAGTATGTAAATAAACCATTTCACAAGGTCTCCAATAAGCGTTATTAATGTTCCCCTGTAACCAACAGCCTTAAGAATGTCGTCTGTCCATGTTCTTATGGTTATTTTTCTTAAACCAGCCATGGTGAGAAGCTTCACTGTGACTGTCTTTGAGAGTCTTGCAACAAAAAACCCAACAATCAGAATGAGAATAATCTGAAGGATTAGCTGAAGGTTCGGAAGTATATATTGTGGAATAAAAATATTTAGCGATGAAATGAAATAAGACCACACTGCCTGAAAAATTGAAAAGATATCAGACATTCTATCTCTATATATTTGATTTAAATATATTTATTAATTCAAAGCAATTGTTTTGATTTTAAAACATCTTTTACAACGGATTTTGCATCCTCAAAGAATTTAATAAGCATTGGCTTTTCTTTATGCAAAAGGTAATTGTTATGAACGGCTTCCATTATTTTTTCAGGAAGATTCACTCCAGAGATCTGGCTTGCTTTTACAAGACTTGGATTAAGTTCTATATTAACGATTCTTGGTTCTGGGTTCCGGGAAATGTCTACTCTGACTATTTGAGCTTCAATTGCGTTTGCTGCTTCAATTGCAAGTTGCTCTGTTTCTTTGTTTATTTTCTCCTTCTTCATCTCTCCTTCCCCAAAAACAACATCAAATTCTTTTGATTTCTTTTTCAATGCTGCCAAAATATCAGGCTCTGCAACAAAAACAGAAACCATGTCATTAACGTGTTCTTCTACAAGAACCGGCTGGTTTATGCTTGTAAGGGCATCAATTATCCCCTTTGCCTCGCTTTCCTTCTTAACGTATATTCCTGTTTTTTTCTCCGGAGAACGAATAATGAAAGGGTAATTCGCGTGTTCTATTATTCTGTACGCTGCTTTTGAAGACCTTGCCAAATGAAGATTCAGGGTTGGAACGCCTCTTTTTCTGAGAACAGTTAAAAGAAAAAATCTTTCTTCTGCTATCAAATAGCTTATGGGCTTAACGGGCATGTAGGTTTCTTTTGGAAACAAAGAAAGGAGCTGATAAGCATAGGAATAGTATTTTTTTGGTATTCTTGAAAAAACAGCATCAAACTTTAGTATATCAGAGTTTCTGTATGAAATTGAGAATTCCTCATTGAGCCCTATTCCTATGCCGTCTATTGGGACAAAAAACACAGAGCCAAACCTCTTTTTCGCTTCTTCCAGCAACCTGAGATTGCTTTCTGTTTTGCCCCAGCCTATTATGCATAAAGACATACTAATCATGTTAAATTTATATTGGGTATTTAAAAGATTGTTTTATAAATGCTGGATCAGCAAAAGGATAAAACCAGAAGCAAGCGGTATAAGTATGTTATCGTTTATTATTTCTTTATGTTTTGCGTTTTTGAAAAATTCTGGAACAAGCTCTGCAAATGTGGCAAAAAAAGAGCATAAAAGGCCTGAAACAGGGTTTATAATGTACGAAGATATTATAAGGCTTGAAAGAAAGAAAACGAAACTTCCTTCTATTGTTTTGCTGCCAAAAAGTTTATGGCTTCCGAATCTCAAACCAATCAGAGTTGAAAGCGAGTCAGAAAGTATTAGAATAAGCGAAGAGACCATTGCTATTTTAATTGGGAATACAAGAAAAGAAAAACCTATGCCAAAATAAAACCAAAAAGCCCCTAAAAACGGTTTATTGGTGTCTTTTCTTACCAATTTAAACGCCACGTGCCTTATTAATTTTTCAAGCCTGTTGGTTTTTTTCGGTTTTTTTATGTGTTCCTGGTATAAAAGCATAAAGGCAGAAAGGGAGAAAAGCAGAAACAATCCCATTGCCCTGGATGCAAACAGTATAAAAACAAAAACAAACCCGCTCAAATGAACCGCTTGTCTTAACATTTCCCTCCTCATGTTCCACCTATGTTGGGAAAAATCCTGTTTTTGAAAGGAAAAGAAATATGCCAATGGCAGCAAAAACCATTATAATGGAGTGCTTTGTCCCCGCTATTGCAGAATTTTCGCCAAGCTGTCCTGCTATAAGGCCTGTGAAAAGTCCCTGAATTACTACAACTGAAAAAAACAATGCAACATAATAACATCCTATGCCTTCAGGAATTGCAAGCAATGAGCAGATGCCTGAGAAGAAATCGCACGGAAACATATTACTGCCTTGACAGGGGTTTGAGAAAGAAAATCCCAAACCGCCGCCCGTGGCTTCGATTGATGATTGGGACTGTATCATTGGAACCATAACGTATATTATCATTACAGAAATGCCAAGAAATACAAAGAACAGGCCGTACATAATAAAAACATGTTGTTTTACAAGGGACTGCCTTTCTGTTTCAGCCTCTTTTAACATCAGCATGTCTTTTGCAACAGCATCCAGTGTTGATGCGATATTGCCGCCAGACTCATAAGATTGTTTTATTATTTTAAGGGCTTCTGTAATAATTTTTGAATCCTTTACTTTTTCTCCAAAAATATCCAAAACCCTTAGAAACGGCGTTCCCCAGGAAAGCCTGTTTTTCATTTTTTCCACTTCAATACTAAGCTTCCCGTAATTTGCTTTTGAAGCTATTGAAACAGCTTCTGAAAACGACATTCCGGATCTGGCAGAATCAGCAAGGTCTCTTACAAAGTTTGGAAACTGCTCTTCTATCCCCTTGAGCCACATAAATTTTGAATACTTATAAAGAAAATACGGAATAATAGAAATGAGGACAGAAATTATAACAAGGTTCCCCAAAACAGCGACATCGCCTAAAATAAGGCCTAAAATAATCAGAAAAATGCTTACTCCAGCCGGGAGCAGCGTTGTTTTTTTTCTTTTTTCTGTTTTGTTTTCCATATTTATTCAGTTGGTGAAATTGCTTTTAATAGGAATATAAACCCTGTTGAAACAAGCGGTATGAAAAAGAACACAAGAAATGTTTGTATCAAAAGCGTGGCACTTCCGCCTGTCATGGGCGCTATGATAGAAATGAGAACAATGAAAAACAAGCTGCCAACAATTATAAGTGTGATATAGATTTCAGTATAAAGGGAGATTTGTTTTGCATATTCTTCCAAAGCCAGTCTGTAATGGTTCATAAATGTTCTTGTTTTGCTTGAAAGATATTCCTGCATATCACCGCCTGTTGTAATTGTTGAAACCATGCCCCATAAGAGATCAGAAAAAAGCGGTGACGGAGACCTTAAAGCTGCTCTTTGAAGAGCGTCAGATAAATTCATGCCGAGTGTCGTAACATCGCTGTAAATCCTTCCCGCCTCCTTTCCTATCACGCCGCCTCTAACAGAGAGCATTTTAAATATTTCAACAGGCATAACACCAGAAGAAGCTGAAGTTGCCATATAAAATACAGCAAATGGAAGAGAGCGCTCTATCATTATTTTTAGCGTTTTTGCTTTTAACACTGGGTAGGTATATCCGATAAAGAAAACAATACCAGAAAAAATAAAAGACAAGATTATTGCAAGCGTGTAAGAATAAACAACGTCAGTTAGTGACATGGTTCTGGAATACAAACCCACGTAAAAGGAAACAAACACAGAAGTTAGAATAAGGCTTACAAGAAACGTAAGAAAGGAGTAAAAGACTATTGTTGATAAATAATCTTGAAGCCTGTGTTTCATGCCCGCTTTTCTCATATTAATTTTAAGGTTTTCAAAATAACCAAGATAGGGATTTAACATTGGCCCGAAAAGTTTTACTGCAAATCCTTTGAAAGGGAGGTCTTTCAACATAATCATTCCATAATCGATTCAAGAACAGTGTCTGGATTTGAATAATATGATGTGATTATTTTTGCAACTTCTTTATAATCAAATATTTCCTGCTCTAACATCCACTCAAGAATTTGCTTTCTCCTGAGCAGTTCCTCCTGTATTGTCGCTTCTGTTACGCCTAATTTTTTTGCTATGTTTTTCAACACCAAAGATTTTCCTTTAATTTCAAAACTGTCTGAAACAGGAACCCATTCAAATACGCTGTTTGTAACCGGGTTTCCATCTTTCACGCCTGCTATTTCTAAAATATTATCAGCCCTTCTGACATAATTTTCTCTTATTCTTGCAAGCGTGAGAAAAACTATAATGTTTATGTTTTCTAACAGGGTGGGGGGTAAAGAGATGGGTGGTGTTGTGAGCCTGTCTATTAACTGGGATATTGACGCTGCATGAATTGTAGCGATGGACGGGTGTCCTGTTGCCATTTGCTGGAATAAAACAAAAGCTTCCTTGCCCCTGACCTCACCCATTATTATATAATCTGGTCTTTGCCTTAATGATGATTTCAAAAGATCAAACAGACTAACCTCGCCTTTTCTGCCTTCTATTGATAACGGGCTTCTCGCAACCTCAGGAACCCAGTGAGGATGAGGAAGTCTTAGTTCCGGCGTGTCTTCTATGCTTACTATTTTTAAACTTGGTTTAATGAAAAGCGATAGAGCATTTAAAAGAGAGGTTTTACCTGTTGCTGTTCCGCCTGAGATGAGCACTGACTGCCCGTTCTCCACGGCCAACCATAAATATGCGAGTTGCGTTGAATTTAATGTTCCGAACCTTAACATATGTGTTGGTGTTAAAGGCTGTTCAGTAAATTTCCTTATGGTGAAATTGGAGCCTTTCCTTGCAATGTCTGTTCCGAGCGTTGCCTGAACCCTTGAACCGTCAGGAAGCGAGGCATCAAGCAGTGGTTCTGCAATGGATATTGTTTTCCTGCATTTTTGTGCAAGCCTTATTACAAAACTATCAAGCTCATCTTTGGTAGAAAAAACTATATTTGTTTTAATAGAACCTATCCTTGGGTCTCTGTGATAAATATAAACAGGTATTCCAACACCGTCACAAGAAATATCCTCTATGTTCGGGTCTTCCATAAGCGGCTGAATTTTGCCCAGACCTAAAATGTCTTTCTCAATATAATAAGTTAGAACAGATTTTTTTTCATCGTCAAATTGGACTTCTTGAATGGTGTAAAGAATGTTTTGTATTTCTTGCCTGAGTATCTCTTTTGCCTTTATCTCTCCTATTTTCACAAAATCCACATCAAGCCTTTCCTCAAGCTCTCTTTTTATGTTTTCAATTAATTCTGTGTCTGAAGGTGTTATGCTGGGCTCTATAACCTTATAAACAAGCTCTTTCTGATTTCTATCCCAGTATATATACGCATAAGCAAATATTTTCTCTCCTTTTTTCGGAAACCTTGGTATGAGATTATAAGTGATACGGATATTCTGCAATTCAAATTTTTCTTCAGAAACAACAGGCGTGAAACCAAGTGGTTTGATTTTTGTCGGTATCTCAACACCTTCAATTTTTTTTGCTTTTTCTGTTTTTTCGCTCTCTTTTTCTCCTTCTGAAATTATTTTTTCATATTTTGTATAAATTTTTGGTTGATAAAAAAACTGTCCGGGTATTCCGATGCCCTTTTCCATTTCCTGTTTTTTTTTACTGGCGATATAGCCCCTTCTTAATTTTTTTACTATGGAAGCAACCATTAATACGTTTTTTTTCGGCAGTTTTTTTGTTGCCTTTTTGATAACCTTTATCCTCATATTTGCTCCTTTATCTTTAATAAATTATTGTTTGTTTTTCTTATATATACAATTATGAAACAAAGATGTTGTTTCCTTTCTTAGAAATTATAATGCTTTCTCTTCCCGGTTCAATAAAACCGGAAAAATTAAAACTGGCATTAAGGTAAAAAAGTTCTGAGAAAACAAACCTGTTACTCGGTTCTGCTGTTATGTTTAGTCCGGTGTTTGTAAGGTTAAGAGCATAAAATTCATTGCCGGCTCTTTTTGGTATCTGTAGTATCATTGTTGTATTTTCGGGAATCAAAGAAATTTTCAGAAGGTTTGAGGAAATGTAATCTTTTATGCCGTTTAACTGGTCATTAAATACAACAGAAGAAAAATAAGATTGATAACTGTTAAAAACAGCAAAGGATGTTATAAATATTGCAATACTGATAGTGAAAAGAAGAACATATTCAAAAATCATTGTTTGGGATTTTTTTGGCATATTAAAATTAATACAAATTTATTCTTATATGGGTTAATACAAGGTCTCCTCCGTTTGCTGCTCCTCCCGGAACAACTTCATTTTTATCAAAAGAAATCATTACTTTTTCTTTCCCCATCGAATTATAACCGTCAAGAACAATCTTGTATCCTTTTGAAGGCGTTGTTTGTGTATCTAATTCCCTGTAATGCAGTTCCAAAGACAGCAAATATTTTTCTCCTCGCCCTGTTGAGTTGAGGAAGATAATCCTTGGCTCTGATTCCCCATAAATACCGATTTCTCCAAGGCTTGATGTTTTTATGGGAACCGCTTCGCCAAGCAGCATTGGTTGGTCAACAAGAAACTGAAGGATAAGGGTGTTGTTTTTTGGGTCGTTTGCTTGATAATTTATCAGCTTCAAAGAACCTGTTGGTATATCTATTGAAGCTTCTCCTGAACCTGTGTTTGAAATTTCTGTGATTTTTTTATCCAGTTCCAGAATGAAGTTCTCTGCTTTAAGATACTCTGAAATAGTTGCTCTTTTCTCTATCAAAGGTTTGCCCCAGAGATAAGCGCTGCCAACAAGACTTACTGCTATGCCCGCTATCAAAACTACAGATATTATCTGTGTTTGGAGTTTTAACTTCATAATTTTTCTTCATTAAGGACAGGTCACGTAGTTTTCAACTATTGTTGCTGTTGTTCCTAATCTGACTTTTTTAACACCTGAACCACACGAACCTCCGCAATGCGTGTCAAGTATAAACTTTGACTCTTTTGGTTTAATACTAATTGTGCCGTTAAGGTCGCCGCTTACATCTGCTCCGTCAACCTCTGCAATGATAAAGTCACTGGCTCTTAGGTTTTTAGAAACTCCTGTGTTCTGAATCAGAACTCTTATATGCGTACCACTTGCATCTTCATCGCAGAGTATCCCGTTCGTTGGTATTATAAAGCTTCCTTCTGTTCTTCCTGTCAAGATTCCTGAAAGATATGTCCATGCTAGTCCTGCCAGAGATACTGTTATCAACAGCAAGATTATTATTGCAATTATCGGGGTTATTCCCTTTCTCATTTTTACCTCCTATATATATTTGCAAACTGTAAATATAGTCTTTTCAATCTTTTATCAAGAATGCCCAAAGTTGTTAAAGCTGCCTGATTTACTTCTATGCTTTTTTTGTTTTGTTGAATAAGCTCGTCCATTTTGTTAACAAGCGGTTGCATAACGTCTTTGGATATGTCTGTAACTGTTTCTTCTGTTGCTGATGTTTTCAACAACTCCATAAATTCATTCATGTTTCCTATCAATTCATCAATTTTTCCGGGAATCTTTGAAATCTCATTCCTAAGTTCTGCGTCTGACTTAACTATGTCATCTATTATTCTCTGGTTTGATTTTATAAGTTCTATTATTTCCTCTGTTAGTTTTTGCATCTCAGAAGACGAAGAAGAAGATTCCAATTCTGCTATTCTTTTTTCAAGCCTTCTAAGCGGTGAAGTGGGAATTATTTCATATTCATCTTCCATAATAATATTATATTTCTTTTTGTATTTAAATATAATTTTACGACGTTCTGCGAATTTATAGCAAACGGCGTATTAATTAGAAGTGTTGCCTGCTGATTGTTTCTGACGCTTTGCAGTTTATTGTGTCAGGAACTATAGTTCTGGAAAGCAAGAAACATTAGACCACATGCAAACAGCTCCCGCCCAAAAGGCTGCATAAAACGCCGCGCGGAAGGCCCTCGCAGAAAGAAGCGAATCAGAGCGCTTAAGGCAAGGGTTTCCAAAAAAGATAGTTTATTAATTTTTCAATCAAAAATCTATTATGGCAAAAAAATGGACAAAAGAGGAAAGAATTAAAGATTTATGGGAAAAATATCATGGGAGAAGAGAGAAAGCAGTTATTATAACAATTGTGATTGTTGTTATTGTTTCTCTGCTAATTCTTATTTATTATTCTCTTGCGCAGAAATGGGGTTTAGAAATCAGCATTGGTTTGTTTGTGTTGTTGTTTATATGGGTGGTTCTTAGTGTGTTTTTTCTGGATACAATAGTATGGGAAGGTTATTAAAATTTAAGAAAGTCTTTAAGCCTTTTTAACGCCTGTAGTCTTTCTCTGCTCCTGATTTTTGCTTCCTGTATTCCTGTTTCAAGGATTTCTATGGACTTGTCATATGTTTCTTTATCAACAGGGTATGGAATCCTGTCTTTGCCTCCATGAGAGAAAGAAAATTTTGCCGGGTCCTTCCAGCTTGGTGCATCACCGTAAACAAGCTCTGATATCAAAGCCAATGCCCTTATTGTTTTTGGTCCAATGCCCTTTAAGGAAACAAGCTCTTCATAGTTTTCTGGCTGAAACTCGTAAGCTTTTCTAAGGGTTTCAATGTTTATTTTTCTCATTTCCCTGATTTCGTGTGTTTTTGGCAGTTTTAAAAAAGGAAAATCAAGCGTGGTCTGAAAAGAAAGCAAAGTCAAAAGCTTTTCTGGTTTTTCCTTCACCAAATCCACAGAGGTTTTTCTTGTGTCTTTGCTTTCTTTGGCTGTTAGGTCTAAAACCCTTTTCCCTTTTTTATCGCATACTATTCCTGTGTGGGGCTCGTTTACCCAAGAGTTCATGTTTTCTGAGAACCAGTGGTATCTTCTCGCGTATCTTTCTTCCGGGTTTAATCCCTGCTGAACAACACACCATTCCCCTTTTTCTGTGAAAAAAATAACATGGTGGTAAAGCTTATAACCGTCCTGCACGCAGGTGTTGTCTATTTTTGCAGACATCCTGCTGGCATGTTTTAGTTTCTTTAGTTTGTTTTCAGAAAGAGAAACGGTTTCTGCTGCTTTTTCTATCTGAAAGAGCGTTGTTCTTGATGCCTTTCCTTTTCCGCCTGCCACGCAAATGCCTGTTTCAGGACTTAAAGCCTCTTTCAGAGCGCCAGTAACTGTTGTTGTTAAACCAGAGGAGTGCCAATCAAAACCAAGAACGCAACCAAATGCCTGAAACCAGAAAGGGTTTGACAATCTTTTTAAAAATTCCTTTTCTCCGTACTCAAAAACAATTGCTTGCGTTATGTTTTTGCTGAGTTTTACCATTCTTTGAAACAACCAGCTCGGTGCTTTGCCGTAATGCAGAGGCAGGTCTGAAAAACCTGTTCTTTCCATAATAAAATTTAAATAGTATTGTTTTAATTAGTTTTCACTGTTTCCCGGTTTTGCGGCAATAAAATGAAAGAATACAAAAACCTGTCTGGAAACTATCCTGTTGATGATTTGAGCAGTTCTAATGCTCTGGGTGTTTTGTTAAATAATCCCAATATATACAAATCCTTGTTGAGAAAGATAAAGAATGGTTTGAAAAGAGGCAAGCTTTCTGGCAGAGAAAGGGAAGAGTTAGCAAGAGAAATTATAAATACGTATTTGAATATGGAATAATAAGTAATAATTAGGAGGTGTTTGTATATGAGCCACAGGGGTTCTAAAATAGAGGTTGATAATTCAAGAGACGCTTTCTGGACTGATTTCATAACCATAACACACATACCAAACCAGATAGCCATTGACTTCAGGCAAACAACGCCAAGATTTAATCCTTCAACAGGACAGAACGGACAGCAAACATTCGTGGTAAAACATAACGTGGTTATTATGTCGCCTGTGCTTGCAAAAAGTTTCTTGGAAATTTTAAAGGCAAACTTGGAGAAATATGAAAAAACATTTGGAAAAATAAAGGTTCCGAAACATAAAAAAAGCAAAAAAATTGAAGCAGTGGTTTCACCAAGCTATGTGGGCTGACTTCAGAAAGTTTATAGAGCTTAAAAATTCTTTATTCGTTTTGCGAATATTTAAACACCCTGCTGGGAATCAAGAATTATTTTCTTCACTGTGACAGGTTCCGGGGGCTTTGCTCTTATTCCTTTTCTCAGCATTATCAGCCTTTTTCTTGGTCCAGGAACAGAACCCTGCAAAACAATATAATCTCCTTTAACAAGACCGTAACCCAACCAACCGCCTGATGGCTTTATTCCTTCAGAGCCTATTTTAAGGACCTGCTTGTTATATTCTGTTCTGGTGTGAAAACCCATTTGCCCTGCCATCGGAATCTTTCCTGGCAAAACCCTTGCAACATTTCTTGCACCCAAAACGCCTGTGTGTCTTCTCTTTTTCTCGTGTTTTCTTGGCCTTATTTTTATTCCAAACCTTTTAACAGGGCCTTGGAAACCTTTTCCTTTTGTGACAGCCCTTACATCAACATATTCTCCTTCTTTAATAAAATCTGTAATTTTTATTTCAGTTCCCAGTTTCATTTTCGCATAATTCCACTTCTCCCTTACGTCTTCACTGCCTATTTCTATCTCAAAAAGCTCTGGTTTTTTCTTTCCCAAACCAGACTCTCTTGGTTTTGTGTGAACAAGCAACCTGACATCAGAGTATTTTTCTATCTCCTTTTCCACGCTGTCTGCCTTTGCTTCTGTTTTTTTTGGAATTCTGGTTTTTCTTTTTAGGTCCTTTGAAATTTTTTGAGACCATATCTGTTTTGCGCATCTTAGCCCTGAGGTTGTTTGCTCATAGAGCCTTATACCACATACAACCAAAGCAGGGCATTCTATAACCGTAACAGGCTTTACAACCTCTCGTCCATGTGTTGCTGAGCCTTTTTTGTTTTCGATTACAACCGCCTGTGTCATGCCTGCTTTGTATCCCGCAAAAACCACGGGAAGAGCTTCTTCTGACGAAACATGAGACTTAAATCTTGAATATATGCTTTTCGCTCTTTTTCTTGGCCAGTAACCCCTTGAACCCGAAACCTGTTTATGACCTTTTGCCATATTTACACCATTCCCAGCCTTGAAGCAATATCAATGGCTGGCGTTTCTTTAGAGAGCTTAACATATGCTTTTTTTTCGCCTTTTCTTGTTATCTCAAGATTAACGTTCACAACCTTCACATTAAATTCTTTTTCCACGGCCTCTTTTATCTCTTTTTTGTTTGCTTTTCTGTTGACTATAAAGACTAATTTGTTTTGCGTTTCTACAAGATTTACAGATTTTTCTGTGAGATGAGGATACATGATTATATTCCAGACGTCTTTCTTTTTCATACTTCAACACCGTTTTCTTTTAAGAATTTTTTCATGTGTTCGAACGCGGCTTCTGTCCACAGACTAAGCCTTCCTGGTTTTGTTCCCGGAACCAAATCGCTTACGGACAGATTTCCAACTTCAACAACATCAACACCGGGTATGTTTTCAGCTGCCTTTGATATTCCCTTGTCTTCTTTAACAACAATTAAAAGGCTTTTCTTTCTTTTGTATCTTCTTCCTCTTGCCGTCCCCTTGCCAGCCCTTACTTTCTTTTCCTTTGCTCTTTCTATCTCTTGTTTTAAACCAAGCTTTTCCAGTAAAGCCAGAACCTCTTTTGCTTTTTTAACGGATGCAAACTTGTTTTCAATTATTACAGGCACCTGCTTAAGACCCTTTATTTTATGACCTCTTTTCTCCACCAGCTCTTTCTGCAAACAGGCACAAAACGCAGAAGCCAGCGCCTTTCTCCATTCTTTCTTGTTCATTCCCTTTTCCCAGTCCTTTTCTACTTTCGGCGGATGTGCCTTCCTGCCTTTTATTGCCTGCGGGACGAACCTTGCAGTCATATGAAGAAAACCAGAACCATGAATCCTTTTCATTCTTGCCATTTCCCTGTTCATCATGCTGTGTCTTATGCCCCTTCTTCCGTGATAATGCGCAGACGTTCTTTTTCCAGCCAAAGGGTCTGTTCCGTAAGGCTGCCTCTTTAATGAAAGTTCTGATGCAACTGCTCTTTGAACCAAATCTGTTCTTACAGGATAGTTGGTTTTAACACTAACACTTCCCTTTGCTTCGCCTTTAATGCTGTATATGTTCAATTTCATACTAATGAAAACTTTATTAAACATTTACATTTAAATGTTATTGGCTATAAACTTTAATTTAATCAATATTTAAATATTGTGTTAAAATATATCAGAGTGATATGATGGATGAAAAGGGTGTGCAAAAGAGAATAGTAAGGTTTATTGAGACAAACATAGACGGCAGACTTAGCGTTGAAAATGCATTGAGGAGGGTTAGAGGCATGTCCTTTATGTTCAGCAACGCTGTTGTAAATGTTTCTGGTCTGGGTGGAAAAATATTCGGTGAGCTTTCAGACGAGGAAATAAAAAAACTCGAAGACATTGTTTTAAATCCAAAAAAACACGGGATACCGGAATGGTTATACAACCGCAGGTCAGACCCCTTTGACGGTAAAAACAAGCATCTTACTGCTTCATCTCTTGAATTAACGCAAAAAATTGACATAAACGAGATGAAAAAACTTAAATCTTACAGGGGTGTAAGACATATTCTTGGTTTGCCTGTTAGAGGTCAGAGAACAAGAAGCGCGTTTAGAAAAGGAAAAACAATAGGCGTGAAAAGAAAGAAACAAGGTGGAGCATGAGAAGGTTTAGAAGAAGGTACAAAAAACCAAAAACGCCTTTGGATTTGCGTAGAATAAAGGAAGAAAGAAAGATTATCAATGAGTATGGTTTAAAGAGGAAGAAGGAAATATGGATAGTAGAGAGTATATTAAGAAGGTTCAGGGAAAGAGCAAGAGAGTTGATCGCTGAAAAGGATAAAGAAAAGGAAAAGAATCTCATAGAAAAATTGCAAAAGCTTGGCCTTCTCGGAAAAGAAAGCGCTTTGGATGATATTCTTGCTCTTTCTGTAAATGATGTTCTTAATAGAAGGCTTCAAACCATTGCATTTAAAAAAGGTTTTGGAAAAACCATAAAACAGGCAAGACAACTGATAACGCACGGGCACATAGCTGTTGATGGGAGAAGGATAAAGTTTCCTGGATATTTGGTTCCTGCTAAATATGAAAACAAAATAAGCTGGTATGAAACGTCAAAGATGAAAGGTGAATGAAATGGAAAAAGAAGGGCAAAAAGGCAAATGGGGCATAGCTCATATTTATTCATCCAACAACAACACCATAATCCATATAACAGACATAACAGGAGCAGAAACCATATCAAGGGTTTCGGGCGGTATGGTCACAAAAAGGGATAAAGATAAGGGCGCTCCTTTCCCTGCAATAAATGCTGCAAGAAAGGCTGCACAAGATGCTATAGCAAAGGGTATAACAGCTGTTCATTTGAGAATACGCGCTCCTGGTGGACACAAGAAAAAAATCCCGGGCCAAGGAGCACAACCAGCAATAAGAGCATTAATTAGAGCTGGTTTAAAAATAGGTAATATAGAAGATGTGACACCAATACCACATGATTCAACCAAACCCGGAGGAAGGAGAGGCAGAAGGGTGTAAATATGGGAAAGAGAATAATTCAGCAGAGAAGAGGAAGGGGTTCTCCCACATACAGGGTTCCTGAGTATTCATTTAAACCCAAGGTTATGTATAAAAAAATGAACGGGGTTGTAAAAGATATTATAAGGGACCCGAAAAGGGATGCTCCTTTGGCTGAGATAAAATATGAAGACAACACAACAGGATATATAATAGCCATGGACGGAATGAAAGTTGGAGATGAGGTAAAAACCTATGTCACTTCTTTGCAAAACGTGAGCGAAGGTGAAAAAATTTCATGTTTAGAAACTTCCCCTAACTCGGGTCCCAAGCTTTGCAGGGCACCGGGAAGCGGTGCTGTGATTGTTTCAAAAACAGAGAAAGAGTGTATAGTTCAATTGCCTTCAAAGAAAAAGATAAAGTTGCACCCAGAATGTATGGTAACTGTTGGTGTGCCTGCAGGCGAAGGAAGAAATGAAAAGCCTGTGATTAAAGCAGGTAAAAAATGGCATGCCATGCACGCAAGAGGAAAGCTTTATCCAAGAACGTCCGGCGTTGCAATGAATGCTGTAGACCATCCGTTTGGCAGCGGTTACACTGGTCTTGGAAGAGCTAAAACAGTTTCAAGGCACGCTCCGCCGGGAAGAAAGGTTGGGTCTTTAGCAGCAAAGAAAACAGGCAAGAGGAGATAAAATGGAAAGAATTGGTTATAAGGGATTTGACAAAAAGGAGATAAAGAAAATGAGCATAGAAGAATTTGCAAAAATAGCCACGGCAAGGATAAGGAGAAGCCTCAAGAGAGGATTCACAGAGGAACAGAAAAAGTTTTTGGAAAACATAAGAAAAAACCCAAACAAATTCCATAAAACGCACCACAGAGATATGGTTATTGTTCCTGAAATGATAGGCGTTAAGATTGGCGTTTACAACGGAAAAGAATTTGTTCCTGTTGAGATAAAACCTGAAATGCTCGGTCACAGACTTGGAGAGTTTGCATTAACAAGGAAGCAGGTTAAACATTCTGCGCCCGGTTTCGGTGCAACAAGATCGTCTAAGTATATACCATTGAAGTGATGAATATGTTTAGATATGTTATGAATCCCAAACCGCAGAAATCTGTTAAGGTTTATGGCAGAGCTTTGAGGATTTCAACAAAAAACTCAGTAAAGATTTGCAGGGAGATAAACGGAAAGCCGTTAAAAAAAGCAAAGAGGTTGCTTGAAGACCTGATAACACAAAAAAGAAGCATCAACGGAAAATATTACACAAACATATCCAGAACTCTGCTTAAACTGCTTGAAAGCGCTGAAAAAAATGCAGAATTCAAAGGACTTGAGCTTGAAAAAATGATAGTTAAGGCATCTTCACATAAAGGGTTTACGTTCTGGAGACCGAGAAGGCTTAAGCTTAGGGGAACAAAAAGAAAAATGACAAACATACAGATATTTTTGGAGGAGAAATAATGCTCAACGAATATTTTATAAAACAGGGCTTGAAAGAGGTTGAAATTGAAAAATTTATCAGAAACAACTTTCCTGTGGGCGATTATTCCAGAACAGAATTGCAAAGAACTCCTCTTGGGATAAAAATAGTTATTTACACCAACAAGCCGGGGAGGATTATAGGAAGGGGCGGCAGGAACATTAATGAAATGACAGAAGCCATAAAAGAAAGATTTGGCCTGGAAAACCCAGAGCTGGATGTGAAATCAATAAAAAATCCTAATTTGGATGCAAAAATAGTGGCAAAACAAATAGCATCTGCATTGGAAAGGGGCTATAACCATAAAAAAATAGGAAACCTTGCGTTGAAAAGGATAATGGACGCAGGTGCTGTTGGTGCAATGATAAAGATTGCCGGAAGGATTACAAGCGGTAAAGCAATGACATCAAAATTCGTAGCTGGTCATATCAAACACTGCGGTCAGCCTGCTAAAGATCTGGTAGATGTCGGTTTTGAGGAAGCAAACACAAAACCGGGAAAAATAGGGATAACAGTAAAGATAATGAAAAGTTTTATGGATATTGACGGAGAGATAAAGGAAGTAAAAGATAAAAAAGGAATAAAATAATTATAAAATAAAGCTATGGCTGTAATAAAAGCAAAAGATGTGAGAAAACTGAACAAAACAGAAAGGGAAAAAAAATTAAAAGAACTCAGGCTTGAGTTTGCAAAAGAAAAAGCAAATATAAAAATGGGCAGTTCTCCTGCTTCTGCTGGAAAATTAAAGGAAATAAAAAGAACTATAGCAAGAATTCTTACTATACAAAAGGAGGAGGTCAGGAAAAAGAAATGAGCAAAATATGCGACAAGTGCGGGCTTCCGAAAGAACTTTGTATTTGTGAAACAATAGCAAAAGAAAAAGAAAAAATACGGGTTTTCAATGAAAAAAAACGCTATGGAAAGACAGTTACAATAATTGAAGGCCTGAGCAAAGACATAGATGCCAAAAAAATACTTAAGCAGATGAAACAAAAACTTGCTTGCGGCGGAACAATAAAAAACAATAATATAGAACTTCAGGGCGAGCACAAAACAAGAATTAAAAACATTCTCATAAGCCTTGGTTTTCAGGAAGACCAGATAGAAATTCTATAATTATATGATAACTCCAAAGAATTTGATAAAACATGAACTTATTGGTTTAAAGGTAAAAGTAAGCGAGTCGAAAAACAAGTATCAAGTTGGTATAGAAGGGAAAGTTATAGATGAAACAAAAAACACGCTAATTATAGAAACAAAAAAAGGTCTTAAAAGGCTTCCAAAAGACCAGTGCGTTTTTTCTTTTTACTTGCCCTCTGGTGAACGGGTCAGAGTTAACGGAAAGGTTTTGGTAGCAAGACCAGAAGACAGGGTGAAGAAAAAACAGAAAACATGGTAACCATTAAGTTTATAAATATATAACGCTCTTATTCTTTGTATAGTACAGGAGCTGAGTTACCTACCTTCATACTCTGGTATGAAGAAGGTAGAGAGGCTGACTCGGTTCTGTATAATTAACAGGGTTTGATATGAAAAAGTATATAGGTATACCTATAAAACCACCAGAAAGGGAATGTGAAGATAAGAAGTGTCCCTGGCACGGAACGCTTTCAGTTAGAGGCAGGGTTTTTCAAGGCGAGGTAAAATCAGCAAAATCCAGAAGAACTGTTATTGTTGAATGGGGATATCACAGGTTTGTTAAAAAATACGAAAGGTATGAAAGGAGAAAAACAAGAGTTACAGCGCACAACCCAAGATGTATAAGGGCGAAGGAAGGAGATAAGGTTGTGATAGCTGAATGCAGGCCTTTATCAAAAACAAAAAAGTTCGTGGTTGTTGGTTTTCAAAAGGATTTGGAAAGGTGACGGAATGAAAGCGATAAGCGCCAAAATCACAAAAACCCTTCCTGTAGGAGCAAGTTTGGTATGCGCTGATAACAGCGGCGCAAAGGTGTTGGAAATCATAGCTGTAAGAGGGTTCAAGGGAAAGAGAAGAACAAAACCAACAGCTGGTGTCGCAAGTATTGTGTCTTGCAAGGTTTTGAAAGGTTCTCAAAAGGTTATGCATGAAGTTCAGAGAGCTGTAATAATAAGACAGAGAAAAGAGTACAGAAGAGCAAACGGTATGAGGATATTGTTTGAGGATAATGCTGCTGTTTTGGTTACTGAGAAGTTTGAACCAAAAGGCACGCTTATCAAAGGTCCTGTTGCAAGAGAGGTTGTTGAAAGGTTTCCTGCAATAGGGAAAATAGCAAGCATTATAGTTTAGGTGATGGAATGAGGAAGGAATGGTCATCAAAATGGATAAGAAGCAAGCAACCAAGAAAACAGAGAAAATATAGATACAACGCTCCTTTACATATCAGAAGAAAGTTTGTCTCTGCCCACCTTTCTCCAGAGCTTAGAGAGAGGTTTGGAAAAAGGTCTTTTCCCTTAAGAAAGGGAGATGAGGTTAAGGTTATGAGAGGCGAGTTTAGGGGTTTTAAGGGCGTTGTGGAGAAAGTAAATTTAAGGGATCTTAAAATATATATTGAAGATTTAAAGGTTAAGAAAGCTGACGGCTCTGAAGTCTTGAAACCTCTAAGGTCATCAAACCTTATGATTGTTAAATTGAATTTGGATGATAAGAAAAGATTGGAAGCGCTGGAAAGAGGAACTAAAACAGCGAGTGTGAAAGAATGAGCCATATGAAAAGGTTACTGGCACCGAAGTTTTGGCGCGTTTCAAAAAAGGAAAACAAATTCATAGTTTCACCTTCTCCTGGCCCGCATCCAAAAAAAACGTGCATACCTTTAAAGGTTTTGTTAAGGGATATACTCAACTATGCTGAAAACAGTTTGGAAGTTAAGAAAATACTTAATGAAGGAAAGGTTTTGGTGGACAAAAAACCAAGAAAGGACCCGAAGTTTCCAACAGGCCTGATGGATATTGTTGAAATTCCTGATACAAAGCAGCACTTCAGGGTTTCTGTTAACAAACACGGCCTTTGTCTGGAGGAAATAGATAAAAGCAAGGCCAATGCAAAGCTTTGCAAAATTACAGGAAAAACAATTGTGAACGGCGGTGTGACGCAATTGAATTTGCATGACGGAAGAAATGTTCTTGTGGAAAAAGATGTATATAAGGTTGGTGATTCTGTTTTGATTGGATTGCCCGACCAGAAAATAATAAAACATTTTAAGTTTGAACCCGGCGCGGATGCATTGATTGTGAGCGGAAGGAACAAGGGCTTAAAAGGCAAGGTAAAGGAGATAAAGAAAAGAAAAACCATGCTTGAAAGAGGCGTTGTTAAAATAGATGTAAAAGGAAAAGAGATAGAAACGGCAAAAAAATACATAATTGTAGGAAATCCTGATTTGAAAGGTGAGGCAAAATGAATCCCATGCAAGAAGTAAGGCTTGAGAAAGTGACGCTGAACATGGGCGCTGGAGAGGCTGGCCCCAAACTGGAAAAGTGTAAAAAAATAATGGAGGTTATATCAGGAAAAAAAGTTGTTATAACAAAAACAAAAAAAAGAACAACGTTTATGGCAAAAAACAGGCCAATAGGGGTTAAGGTTACTTTGCGGGGTGAAGAAGCAATGGAAATGCTTAAAAAGCTTTTGGCTGCTGTTGAAAACAAGCTTAAAACTTCGCAGTTTGATGAAAGCGGAAATTTTTCCTTTGGCATAAAAGAATACATTCATATTCCTGGGATGAGGTATGACCCTGATGTCGGTATGCTTGGATTGGATGTTTGCGTTACGCTTGAAAAGCCTGGATACAGAGTGAAAAAAAGGAGGATAAGACCCGGAAAAATAGGGAAAAACCAGGTGATAAGGAAAGAGGAAGCAGTTGAGTGGGTGAAAAAAAATCTTGGAGTTGAAATGGATAATGGTGAGTAATATGAGTTTCGAGAGGGTTAAAAAACAGATTGAAAACAAGGAAGTGAAACTTAAAAGGTTTTTGAAGTTTAACTCTCCTAAGAAAAGGAAGTTTGGGAAAAACGTATACAAATGCAGGAAGTGCGGAAGAACAAGAGGAGTTATAAGAAAGTATGGTTTGCTTTACTGCAGACAGTGTTTCAGAGAGGAAGCTGAGAAAGTGGGTTTCAAGAAATATAATTAGGTGATAAAATGAGGCATGATATCTTGGCTGATGTCTTTGCAACCATAAAAAACGCAGAGTCTATAGGGAAAAAAGAGTGCGTTGTGCCAGCGTCAAAACTTGTTAAAGGCGTGTTGGAAGTTGTTCACAAACATAATTATATCGGCGGTTTTGATTACATAAACGACGGCAAAGCTGGCAAATTTAAAATAAAGCTGGTGGGAAGAATAAACAGCTGCAATGTTATAAAACCAAGGTTTTCTGTGAAAAGAAAAGAACTGATTAAATGGGAAAAAAAATACCTTCCTGCTTATAATGTGGGTGTTTTGATTTTGACAACATCTAAAGGAATAATGGACCAGAAGGAGGCAAAAAAGAACAACACGGGCGGCAAGCTTCTGTGTTATATTTATTAGCGGACTATGAAAGAGATAAAAGAAGCCTTGAAAGAGAACAAGCTTATAATAGGCACGAGAAGGGTGATGAAGTTTCTTAAAAACAAAAAACTCAGAATGATTTTTTATGCTTCAAACTGTCCTGAAAACGTAAAAAAAGATTTGGAGTATTATTCAAAAATTTCAGACACTGCTGTTAAAAGCTTCGAAGGCAACTCAAAGCAGCTTGGCGAACTGTGCGGTAAGCCTTTCACCATACTTATGGTGGGAGTAAAAAACTAATATTTAAAAGGTTAAATAAAGTAATTATACTGATAAAATGACAGTAAAGCTTGAAACAGAATCCATAAGAATGATGGCGGCATTTGAAAAACTTACAAAAGTTAATGCAAAAGACTGTCTGATTACAGAAAACTGCATATATTTCGTGGTGGACCCTAAAAAACTCGGATTCGTGATAGGAAAAAACGGGTCTGTAATAAAAGATGTTAAAAAAAAGCTTGGAAAACAGGTCAAAGTGTTTGGATATTACAAAAACCTTGAATTTTTTTTAAAAGGCATGATACCAAGTATAAAAACAATTGAAATAAATGATGGGGTAATAACCATAAGTATTCCCAACGAGGATAAAGTCAATGTCATAGGAAAAAACGGAAACAATATAAAAGCCATAAGAGAGCTTATGGCAAGACACTTCAAAATAAAAAACGTGAGGGTTAAATGAAAATCAAAATACTTCAGAAAAAAGGAGAGAAGCTGGTTTTCCTTCTTGACGGGACAACACCAGCTTTTGCAAACGCATTAAGAAGAATAATGATTTCTGAAATTCCTACACTGGCAATTGAATGGGTTGATTTTCATGAGAACAGTTCTGCTTTGTTTGATGAGATGATAGCTCACAGGCTTGGGTTGATTCCGCTAAAATTTGAGCCTGAAAAAATCAATTTTATGGACAAGTGCAAATGTGGAGGGAAGGGCTGTCCTTTATGTCAGGTTGTGTTTGTTATTGATAAAAAAGGCCCATGTACTGTTTATTCAAAAGATATGAAATCATCAAACAAAGACGTAATGCCAACAAGTCCTAATTTTCCTATAGTTGAGCTTCTTGAAAATCAGGAATTAAGGCTTGAGGCTGTTGCTGTTCTTGGGAGAGGAAAAGAACATGCAAAATGGCAGGCGGCAAATGCTGCTTATCAGTATTTTCCTGAAGTTGCTGTGAAAGATTCAAAATGTGATTTGAAAAAAGTTATTAAAAAGTGCCCAAAAGGCTTGCTTGAAATAAAGGGAAGCAGGCTTGTTATTTCTGACCCTGTTCAGTGCGACCTTTGTGAAGCGTGTATGGGTGACGGGTGCATAGAGGTTAAAGGAAATGAAAGCAAGTTCATTTTCAGAGTAGAGTCTGTTTCTGGATTAAAACCGGAATATATAGTGAAAAAATCTGTGCAGATTCTTAGGGAAAAAGCTGAAGAATTTAAAAAGCAGATAAACAAAATATAAATATGACAGGAAAACTTGTTTTTACCTGGATAATGGGCAGTTTCTTCCTGCTTGCCGGTGTTTGGATTGTTAGAAACCTGGAAATGAATATAGGTGTGAACGAGTTTCAATACTTATTTGCTCTCATAATAGCGTTTGTTCTTATTTTAGTTGCTGGTTTGTGCTGGATTTCAGTAGCAGTGGCTACAAGGCACGAAGTTATTTAAAACACTACGCGTCTGCGTGTTAAAACCCGCAGAATTCTTGGTTCGGCCTTATTTAATTTATCTCACAATAAGTTTTGCCCTTTCAGGGTCATATTTCCATTCAGAGGGAAGAATTTTCTTTCTGATATAATATTTCGCAAGTCTTCTTATTTTTGATTCAGTAAGCTCCAGCCCCCTTGCAGAAGTGTAGTCTTTTTTGTTTTTTTCCAAATGTTTTCTCAGATTAACCGCCTTTTTCATTAAATTGAAAAGGTCTTCTGGAAGATCAGGGTAAAGATTCTGTTCTTTCATTATTTTTGTTAGTTTTTTTCCTGCGCCGCCCATCTTAATTCTTGTGGAAGGAATTCCGTACTGGTCTCTGAGAATTGTTCCTATCATTGCTGATGAATATCCTTTTTTAGCAAGTTTTGCTACAATTTCCTCAATTTCCTTGGGTTTATATCTAACCCAGGGCGCTGCTTTTTTAAGTGGTTTTTTGCTCCCTGATTTCCCTTTTTTTCTGGAATACATCCTTGCCATGTTTGCACCGTATACAAATTAATGGGCAACAGGTTTATAAGTTTTTTCCTTAAAATATTGCTTTCAAATCTTTGGATGATATGTTTTTTATTTTTTGCTGTTGTGCTTTTAATGTTTTCAGCCCGTGGCCTGTTATTAAGCAAACAACCTTTGAGCCTTTTTCTACCTGGTCTTTTGTTTTTAAAAGACCTGCAAAAGAAGCAGCTCCGGCTGGTTCAGAAAGAAGCGCTTCCTTTCTGTCAAGAAGCTGCATTGCTTTAATTATTTCCTTGTCATTAACGCTTACGGCAAACCCGTTTGATTCCTTAATGGAAATTAGCGCTCTTTTCCCGTCCAGCGGGTTTCCACATTCTATTGCAACAGCGACTGTTTTCCCGTTAACGGGCTTTATCTCTTCACCTGTTTCCCATGCCTTAACCACAGGTGAACAACCAGAAGCCTGAACACCAACAAGCCTTGGTGTTTTTTTAACCAGACCCAAGGCTTTAAACTCTTTATATGCTTTCCAGACAGCTGATATTAGTGTTCCGTTTCCAACAGGACAGAAAACATAATCCGCGTCTATTTCTTCGGCCAATTCAAACCCAACAGACTTTGTGCCTTCCCTTCTATAGAGATAATCCCCCAAAAGGTATGCGTTATGCTCTTTGAAAGCTTTCATTGCCAGTTCAGCTGCATATCCGTAGTTCCCCTTTACTCTAAAAACCTTTCCGCCGTAATCCATAATTTGCTGTATTTTTGTTGGAATAGTGTCTTTTGGAACAAAAACCACACACTCGAGGTTTGCTATTCCAGAATAAGCAGCAACAGATGCTCCCATATTGCCCGTTGATGGGCAGACCGCTTTTTCTGCTTTGAATTCCAGAGCTTTGGAAATTTCAACAGAAGAGCCCCTGTCTTTAAAAGAGCCTGTTGGGTTTTCGGCTTCATATTTAAAATACAATTCAAAACCTAGACTAAGGGTTTTTTCTATGTTTTTTGACCTGAGCAAAGGGGTTCCTCCTTCTTTGAGAGAAATAATATTTTTGACGGGGTAAAATTCTGTATACCTTGCATGGTTGAAATCTCTGCTGTCAAGGTTAGAAACCACTTTCTTAAGCTTTGAATAATCAAAAATTATCTCAAGGCTTCCTCCGCATTTTTCGCATCTGAATATCTTTTTGGTCAAAGGATATTTCTTTCCGCAGCCAGAACAGAGGATAAACTTTTCGTGCATATTTAAAATATCTGCTCAATTAATTAAATATGGCTGACATACCGTCTTTAATGAATTTTGGTATGAATTTGCTTCAGTGGCTGCCGCAATTTCTTTTTATTCTTCAGATACTTGTTTATTTGGGTTTTATAAGTTTTTTTGGCTGGATAGTTATGCTTGGTTACAGAACATATTCCTCTTATTCTGTTAAATTTATTCTAAAGTTTGGTTTTGGTTTTGTTTCTCTTGTGTGTGGAATTGGTATTTCAGACGGAGTTTCTGGTTTTTTAAATTTTAATGAAGGTCTTGGGACACTGTTAAGATTTGCCCAGGCAGACGTGTTTGCAGGCGGTGTTGTCTCTTCTGTTGTTCTTTCTTTAGCTGTTTTCCTTATTACAAGAAATATTTACAATATAGGAGGACTTGAAAAAGCCATAAAAAAACTGGAACAGAGATTGGAAAAGGCAAGGAGAGCTGAAAAATCAAAGCTTTTGAAGAATCCCGGTTTTTTGCTTGGTGTCGCTGTTTTCTTTGGTTTTATTGTTTTCTCGGTAAGCGGTTTTAGAGGATTCCCGAATTTTTCAGAAAGAATATTTCAGGAAGCCGGGATATCGCCGCAGGAAATAACAGATTTGTTTGGTTCTGTACAGAATCAAAAATCTGATTGTGTAAGCCCTCTTGTTCTTTTTCAGTTCCATAGTAAAGAGCTTATGAATGGAAAGGCTGAAGTGTATGAAAACCAGAACGTAAAGGATATGTTCGAAAGAGAGTCAGGGGAGAACATTAAAGTAATGTATAGGTTGGATTATCAGGGGGAGGAATATATACTGGGTATAACAGAAAGCAAAATGTGTTCATCTTCTGAAAAAGGTTTTTGCTCGTGTTTTGAGTTTGGAAACCTATAGATTTAAAAATGTTTGCATAAAATAGTCAAATATGAAAAAGTCAAGATTGGTTGTGTGTCCTTTTTGCGACGCAGAACAGAGGGTTTTATTGGATACTGGAATGGTAAAGTGCAAAAACTGCGGAGAAGTTTTTGAGATTGAAGAGGAATTTACAGAGCATCCTGAGGAATTCTGGCATAACCCGGACAATTCAGCTGTGTTTTAAGGAAAAGCTTTAAATATTTTTCGTTTAATTAAATAAAAAATTAATGAGCAGGTGAAATAGATGCTGTTCCTGCAGGATGAAGATTGGGAGGAAGAGGATTTTGGAGAAAACAGTGAAGAGGAAGAGGAGTGGGACATAGAAAACGAAGAGTTTAGCGAAGAAGAGTGAGTTTCCTTTTATTTTTTATCATTTTGCTTGTTTTATACCCTTTTAGTTTTGATTTCAGTTTTATAACTTTGCAACCAAGTGCCTGAAGCCTTGATTCTGTTTCTCTGCCCAAAGATTGGTCATAACCAAGAACTATTATGTCTGGTTTTTCCTTTTCGACAACTTTCAAAAAATCTTTTGAATCTCCTATAACAACCTTGTCTGGAATTCCTGTTTTCTCTATTTCTTCTTTCCTTTTCTCTGCTGTTTTCAAAAGATATCCCTTTCTTTTCAACACAGTTTCATCGTGCGCAACAACAACTATTAAATAGTCTCCAAACTCTTTGGCTTTTTTAAGAAAAAAAACATGTCCCGGATGCACAAGGTTAAATGTTCCTCCCGCAAGAACCTTTTTCATTCCATCGCCTTTAAGTCGTTTATCATTTTGTTATGGTCTGCTGCCAGTCTCATTTTAACGGCTTCTTCTAAAGGAAAGAACTTTACATCCAAAACCTCTTCTCCCGGTTTTGTTTTTGCATTCTTTGGTTTGCACAGAAAAGCGACAGAAACAACCCCTCTCGGGTCTCTTTCAGGGTCATCATATATTCCAACAAGCCTGACAGGAATTATATCCAAACCTGTTTCTTCTTTTGCTTCCCTTATTAAAGCTTCTTTAATGCTTTCGCTCTTTTCAACCAATCCTCCAGGCAAAGCCCAAAAACCTTTAAAAGGAGCAAACCTTCTTTTTATTAAAAGTATTTTTTTGCCCTTTACTGTTAAAGCGTCAACCGCAAGGATTCTTTTAATATTCCTCAGCCTCCCAGTATTTGCCTTTTTCCAAGAGAAACCATTCCTCGTTAATTTTTCTTTGAATCTCGTTTATTTCCTTTTTACTCAGGTGTTTGAATCTGTATTGAAGAGAAAGGTATCTTTCAACCGGCAAAAGCTTTGCGGGCGTGTATGTTAGTTTGAATTTTCCGTTTTCGATCTCGTACAAAGGCCATGCTCCTGTAAGAACAGCAAGTTTTCCAACCTCTACCATTCTTGACGAATGAAAGCCCCAGCCCGTTGGACAGGGACAGAGCAAATCTATAAAAGAAGGCCCGTTGATTTTGGATGCTTTCCTGAGTTTTTTCATGTAATCCATTGGAAAAGAAACGCAGGCCGTTGCCGTGTAAGGCATACCGTGTGCTGCCATTATTTTTACAAGCGGTTTTCTTTTGAAAGGGTTTCCTTTTGGCGTGGTCGTTGTGTAGGCTTTTTCAGGGGTTGCCCCTGATTTTTGAACGCCTGTGTTTGAAAATGATTGGTTGTTGTAGCAGATATAAATAAATTTGTCTCCTCTTTCAACAGCGCTTGATAAAGACTGAAAACCTATATCATACGTTGCTCCGTCTCCAGCGTAGCAGATTACGTTTATGTTCTTTTTTCCGGTTTCTCTTAACGCTGCCCTTATTCCGCTTGCGCCTGCTGCTGCGTTTTCTATTGCAAGGTGTATCCACGGGGTTTTAAGGGGCATGTAAGGATATGTAACATAGAGTGTCATACACCCGGACGCGTTTATAACAATGGTGTTTTTTCCTAACGCCTGCAAAGCAAGTTTTAACCCGAGACTTGCAGGGCAGCCGGCACACAAGGGAGAACCGCCGACTGTCAGGCTTTCATTCTTCAAAGAAGCAACTGATTTCATATTTTAATTAATTTGTTTTTAGAACTTAAATCTTCTAACCTTTTTAAAGCAAGGTATTCAGCATAAGTAAGTTCTCTTTTCTCTGTTTTGATTATTTCCTTTGCAATTCTTATTTGAATTTTGTTTAGTTTCGCAAAAATCATTTAAAATCACTATATAGAATTGGAAACCTGATTTATATTTTTTCTCTGAGCGTTGGAAATGCTATAACATCTCTAATTGACGGAGAATTTGTAAGCAGCATTACTAACCTGTCTATTCCGATGCCGTTTCCGCTTGCAGGAGGCATTCCGTATTCCAGAGCCTGAATGAAATCCTCGTCCATCATGTGCGCTTCCTCGTCTCCTTTTTTTCTAAGCTTCATCTGCTCCTCAAATTTTTTCCTTTGCTGGTCAGGATCGTTTTCCTCAGTATATGCATTTGCACATTCCTGACCGTTTATAATGAGTTCGTACCTCTCTGCCAATGATGGATTGTCTCTTTTTGCTTTTGCTAACGGAGATATATCAATAGGGAAATCTGTGATAAAGGTTGGTTGCACAAGCTTTGGTTCAACCAGATCAAACAAGCTGGCAATAACCATGCCTTTGTTAAAATAATCTGGTATTGGGATTCCCTTTTCCTTTGCAAAGGCTTTCAGGTCAGAGAGATTTTCACTTTCAACGTTTACTCCCAAATGCTTTTTTATTGCCCGATACATTGTTATTTTTTTCCAGGGCGGTTTCAAATCTATTTTTTTTCCCTGATAGTCTATTTTCATTGTTCCCAAAACCTTTTTTGCTACGTATTCAAACATATCTTCTGTAAGTTTCATATTGTCTTTGTAATCAACATATGCCCAGTAAAGCTCAAGCATTGTGAATTCGGGGTTGTGCCTTGTGTCTATTCCTTCGTTCCTGAAATTCACACAAATCTCGTATACCTTTTCAAATCCGCCAACCAATGCTCTTTTCAGGTAAAGTTCAGGGGATATTCTGAGATAAAGCTTTCTTTCAAGCTCGTTGTGATAGGTTGTAAACGGTCTTGCAAAAGCGCCGCCGTAAACCGGCTGAAGCGTTGGTGTTGTTATTTCAATGAAGCCCTTTTCATTGAGAAACTGCCTTATGGCTTTTAGAATTTCTGACCTTTTAATAAACGTGTTCTTTACCTGCGGATTTACTATAAAATCCACATATCTTCGCCTGTATCTTGTTTCCACGTCCTTTAAGCCGTACCATTCAGCGGGCAAAGGTCTCAGTGATTTGCAAAGCGTATTAAGGCTTTTAACCCAAATGCTTGTTTCGCCTTTAAGTGTTTTGAAAACAAACCCGTTAACGCCAACAAAATCGCCTGTGTTCAGTTTGTCCATAAGATTGAAGAGTTTTTTGCCTACTGTTTTGTATTCAACAAAAATCTGAATTCTTCCGGAAAAATCCTCTATATGAGCAAAAACCAACTTTCCGTGCCTTCTTATTGAACGTATTCTTCCTGCCAGAGAAACCTTTTCTTTCTCAAGCTTTTCGCCTGGTTTTATTTTGCCGAATTTGGACAGGATGTCTTTGGCTTTGTGTGTTCTTTCAAATCTTTGCCCAAAAGGATCAAAACCAAGCTTTCTTATTTCTTCAAGCTTCTGTCTCCTTTCCTTCATTAACTCTTCAATGGGTTTTTCATGAGGCATAGTATATATTCAGGTTTTGTAAAATAAAAACTCATTGGTTCTCAAATTCATAACTTCTTAGTTTTTCTTTTATTTTTTCCTTTTCTTCTCCAAAATACCTTTCAAATTCTTTTGTTAGAGAAACTGTTTTTGTGTGCCCCTCCTTCTCTATCTTTATCAAGCCTTTCTGAAGCAGTTGCTTTATGTAGGAATATGCCTTGTTTCCCTGTATTTTGATGATTTCTGACTGCTTGACTGGTTCCTTATAGGCTATCAAAGCCAGTGTTCTTTTGCACCCTTCTGAAAGGTCTGAATATGGAGTGAGATGTGAAACTTTAGGGAGAATTTCAGGCTTTACCTGCATATATAAGCCTTCCTGCGTTTCACTGATTTCTATTCCGCTGTCAGAATATTTTTCTTTCAGTTTCTCAACAATGTCTTTTACATATCCCAAGGAATTTATTCCTGTAAGTTTTGCGAGCTCTTCTAATTTTAACGGCCTGTGTGAAATGAACAAAGCGGCTTCAATTATTTTTTCAGGAAGCATTTTTTTCACCTGCTTTTGTTATAAATATCTCTTCAAACGGTTCTTCCTGCCTGCACTTAATCTTTTTTTGATGGTCTAGATGAATCAAAGGGACAAAGGTTTCCACCACTTCTTTTCTTTCCCATTGTTTTACAAGGCTTGAAAATTTTATTTCCTTTTTTATTTCCGTGAGAAGGGAATCTATCCTGCGGTAAAGCTCTTCTATCCTTTGCGTTATGTTTTCCTGTTCTATTTTTATTCTTTCCCTTCTTCTTTCCCATTTTTCCTTTCTTCTTTCCTCTGTTTTCAGTGCTTTTCTTAACGCATCGATGAGTTCTTCAACCACAATTTTCCTGACAGGCTTCCTTACGGGCGGAACATGAAGGGTTGCGTTCAGGTGGGTTTGTGTTTCACATTCTGTTTCAGGTTGTATAACCTCTGATTCTATTTCTGCTTCAAACACATCAAGGTCTGAACCAAATGTCAGGTCGTAAAGCTGCTGCAAGTCCTCGGATTTCATCTTGAGAAGCACGGCCGCAATGATTATATATTTTGCTGGTATTCTGAAATCCATTTCCCGCCTTTTTTTCAGGTATTGGAGAAAAGCATCGGAAAGTTTTTTTATGTCCAAATCCCACGGATCCATTCCCTCAAAAGCAATAATCTTATAAATAACCTGCTCAAACGAATATTCTGATGTTATCAGTTCAAGGATTTCATTTTCTTTCACAATGCTTCACAATTAATAATTAATGGGCAGGAAGGTTTTTATAGGTTAATGTCAGG
>Ga0164310_10000115_pt1 | contig 39494 bp, 32 predicted proteins | sample GuaBasSedimGuay1_FD_121795 | JGI IMG/M metagenome (GOLD analysis project Ga0164310, IMG submission 121795) | Subseafloor sediment microbial communities from Guaymas Basin, Gulf of California, Mexico - Guay1, Core 4569-9, 0-3 cm | ecosystem: Environmental > Aquatic > Marine > Hydrothermal vents... | reverse complement strand
GTCGTACTATAATGGGAGGATATATTTTCTGCATTCCTTCTATATTTATGCTTTCGATATTTCCTCTAGGGTTATGCAGAGACGTCCTCTTTTTCCGGGTGATGCTTTACTTTTTGGGATAGATTATAGCCTATCCGACACAATTATTACTGATATAATTCCCAAGAGTATAGTTGTTGATCATAATCTCATATATGCGTTCTTTCTATTGTTTCTTCATTCAGTTTACATATACTCTAGTAAAGGAACCTTAGTGTACGAGCTTGTTCCAATTTTTTGTTTCTCAGTTTTTGATCTTAATCTGAATCTGATTTCATATCTGTTTTTTCCAAGCTTCTTGCTTTCTCAGGCTCTTTTATGTACTGGGTGTTGTATAATCCTGAGTACAGACTTTAAATGCTGTGTACTGAATAATACAGTTTTTATTTTTCCAGAGGGGTTCTTCGAAACGCTGGCATCTGATTTGCTACTTTACCCAGTAATTATGATCAAAACATATGCTGACACTCCAAACTTCCAAGTCAACATCCTCAATATATCATATCCCTATCTTGCATTGTATGCTGGTATAATGATGGTTAAGGAGCCTCCAGGATATATTAAATACTATGCTCTAGTAAAGCCAGCTTCTCCTATACATCTTGGAGATAAGGTGTTTCTTCCATTTTACAATTCTCTTCTCCTAAAATCTACGACTGGAAGTGTTTTACATGATGTAGTTCTCGAAATAACTTCCTCCAGCCATGGTAAATTTAATGTAAAGTTTGTGCACAAGGAAGTCTTGAGTGGCACTGGACGCTTCTTAATTCACAATGAACATGTTTTCTCCATTTATGATTCTCATCTAATTCTATATGATAGCAATTTAAACATAATTAATAGAGTGAAACTCAACGTTACTAGACATGGTTGTTTGTATGCTTTTGAAGTTTATAACGACTCCCTGTATGTTGCTGATGAACGTAATTTAATGAGATTCTACATATGCAACGGCTCTCTTGGATGGAAAACTAGAGTTCTACCAGGAGTTGCCATGTCACGTCCACTCTATGTCTTGTCTCCAATATTCGAAGTCGCCTTATATAATGGCTTAATCTACGCAGTTATATCGTCTCCAGCATTCGAAGGAATAGCTGTTATTGATTGCACCAAAGGGAAAGTGTTAAATTACGTGAAGCTACCGAACATCTCTGAAGCATCCATCGCAGAAGGCTACATATTCACTATCCTCTCATTAAGCTTGCTCCCACGGTATAACTATGATATTTTCTGTGTATTTGACATATCCACTCTCTCATGAAATTGCTGTTTCATATTCACTTCTCAGAAATTTAAAACGCTCTACATGTCAAGCAAAACTAAAGTCAGCCAGTATACCTTATAAGCCTTAAGGTAATAAAATATTGAGAGCAATGGAAAAATTCTGAAAAATATAAGGCGCATAGTATCTGAGATAGCTGAAAAACATAGCGTGAAAATCGAAAGGATAATATTGTTTGGATCCAGAGCTAGAAAGGAACACAAGAAGGACTCGGATTGGGATCTACTTATAGTTACAAGCCAGAAACTCGATCCAGATAGTAAAATCAATTTCTGGCATGATATTTATAAGAAATTGAACATTCCAGCAGATATAATCATCGTATCTAAAGAGACCTTTGGAAAATTCAAGGAAAGCAAAGGTTTCATATACAGCTATGCGCTTACCGAGGGAGTATCAATATGAAGATAAACTCTCAAACTTGCTAAAATTTGAGTTTTCGTTTAAAGAGGCTTAAGGCCGAGAAACTATGATCGTTTCCTATGCCCTCTTCTTATAGTCAAAACCAAGGATAGTATCACTAAAATTATCATGAGTAAAATGATTGCTTCTATGTATGGAGTTAAGGCTTCAGATCTTTGCACAGGTGGCTTTTCCGGCTTCTCATGTACTGTGATTTCGATGATAAAATGTTTTTCTTCCAAGGTTGTACCTGATGCAAAGATTAAAAGTATATGTGTGGCTCCCTTACATTTCGCCTTAATGCTCAACCAGACAACGGTATCACTGTTCACAACATTTTTGTCTAGCGAGTAACTTATGCATGAGTTATCGCATACAGTGATTATCTCAATGTCCTCAACTTCAAGTCCCTTCTTAACATCGAAAATTATCGGGATATCAATGATCTCTCCAACCTTTAAGCTGACATTTTTATCCAAGACATGCACTTTAAATCTCCCAAGGGTAGAGTATACTGCAATCGCCCCATTCTCCTGTACAGCGTAAAAGTAATCGTCATCTATAAACACTTCTCTCCAACGATATGGAAGCTCATATGTTCCACCAGTCCATGGATTAACGAACAGCATGCCAAGATTGATAATGTAATCAGTTGTCTCTATGAATCCATTGATGCGCTCATCATAGATACTCCATTTAATATCTCCATTTAAGCCATCGAGACAATAGACCGTGAAGTTGTCGGTTGCAGCAATTATCCCACAGTAATGCCATGCCAAATTAATAATTGTACCATTCAATCTCCTAGATACGTAGACAACATCTCCAGTAGAAGCATTCAGACAGTAAACGTGACCTCCAAAGCCTCCAATATAAACTCTATTTGAACACGCTAGTGGGCATGTAATCGAATATTCTCCAATTTCATTTCTCCAAATAACTTCTCCATTCTCAATGTTTAAGCTATATGCCCTACCACAGGTGGTGACAAGGAACAAACGATCACCGTGTAGACTTACACCTGAAATTGCAAGCTCTCCAAGGCTTCTATACCATATTGTACGATTTCCAAACATGTCAAAACAGCATATGGAGCAATTATCGAGGGGGATAAACATCCTCCCATTATGGAATGCTGGATATGATAAAACTCCCTCAATGGAGTAAAAGCTTGCAATCATACACTCCTTTAGCCTTTCAGCCATGGTTTCATTGAAGTTTATCTCCGGCTCCCCACAGCTTCCTAGCAGCTCCCTAACAAAATCTGATAGGCGAGTAAGATTAACCGAAAGAAACAGCGCTCTTGCATATGGGCTATCAAATACACTGCATAAAATATCATCTACAACAGCCACATAAACTGGGTGAAGAGAGTACTCTATATTCTTTAAGATAACATATGGAAGTTTTTCACCTCCAATGGTAGTATTAATAGAATATTTTTTCCAATCTGTCGCCATTATGGGAAATGTATTACCATCTTTTAGGTCGATGATTACTATTACATTTGGCCCTGGAATAGCTATAAACTTCTCTGAGAAAACTAGGTATCTGTCAGCGTCAAACATCCGAGGTAAAAGGATATACTTTGCTACAGCTACAGTTCCGCTAAACCTTCCCAGGACAGCAACTTTTCCCGGAGATAAGCAGCTAACATTGTAATTGGAATGGATAAAACATGTATGGGAAGCGTTACTGAAAAGAGAGCTCCAGTAAAAGTTCACATTAGACATCTTGTCCATAAAATACTTCCTATAAACACAATGTATTTCAACCTCACCTGTGCGCGAAATACATCCTAGATACATGAAAACCAGGATGATAATTGCTAAAGTCAAAGTTCGGTTATTCATTTCTAACTTCACTTTACTTGGTTATATCTGAGGCTATAATATATCTGTACAAAGCTGCAATTAAATGCAAGATATGAATCATATATTTCCTTGAGGAAAGCTTATTTTTATCGAGATTACCATAGTGGTTGGCTATGCCATGCAAATTCCCACACCCTCTAATTAAGAATGCTGCAAGCTTGATTGTACTCTTTTTAATGTTTCAGCTCACATTATTTACCACAATGGCATTTTTCACGCCCCTACAACTGGCTTCAACAGCATTGGATAACAATTTCACTGGTGAATTAAGTTGGAGATTTTACCGTGGTTCACTTGCCCGTACGGGTATTTTCCCTACACATCTTCCCCCAGCAATCTCTTCCGTCACTTGCTTTAAACTTTCTCCAGATCAGAGATTTCCAGAGCTTTCACTATATTCAAATCTCAGACTACAGGAGCCAAAATACTATGATAGGCGTATATACTTTATCGAAAGTTCATACCTTTGCGTATTCGATACAGTATCGCATCAACTGCATATATCTCCACTGTTTAAATACGATACCCCCATATATGCACTAGGTAGGAAACTCTCGGATATAGTTATTGAATCTATGCTTATCAAAGAAGCCATGATATACAACACTACAGTGGTTACAGTATACATAATTCATGGCTGTTATAAGGTGGCACATCAAATATTATCTCGGACTGATATCATAGGAGTCTCATTTCATAGCTTAGATGGTACACTTGAAGACGTCATTTTAGTTTCACTTGACTACATTCCGGGTTGCTACCGTATATCAGATTGCGAATATGCTATTGTCAATTACACAGTAGTAATTTATCCGGTAGGGAGGTTCTGGGTAAGTGCTTACAACTATGAAGTAACATACTCGCTGCTTCTCATAAAGTTTAATTCTTTTGGTCAAGTAACGTATGTGTCCACCATTTCATTTCAGCACAATGTAGAAAAGATGTCCTATGATGATATTCTTGAAATAATCCCCTCTTGGAAAGCTCACATATCCCCAAAGGTGCCTATCCTATTCAAAGGGAAACTGATATCAGTCATCAAAGAATATGTCATAGAATTGCATATAACAGATAGAGACATAGAGTATACTTCAAAGGAAATTTTCTTCGAAATCTCATCGTATCACATGCTTGCATACGATGACTTTCTATATGCGATTAGTGGAGATTACATTCTGAGGCTAGACGATGAGATGAATATTGTAAGTAGAATTAAGCTTAAAGCTCCTATAGAAACTAATCTTTGCCGGTTCATTATAAATGGCAGCGTCATCTATATTCTTGCTCAGGATTATTTAGTTAAGCTTTCAATGGAGGATGGAACTCTCCTGTGGAGAGTTAAGTTAATTCCTGGAAAGCATCTGATACAATCTGCGACTCTAATGCTTCTAGAGGAAATCATATTATACAACGATGCAATTCTCGTGTCACTTTTTTCACTTCCATTTGAGGGTATAATTGCAGTAGCTCCTTCAGACGGAACTCCAAAGTACTATTATTCAATTGACTGCTTAGCTGGGGCGATAGCGGTAAATGGCGCTATATATGCAGTAGCTACTCCAAGCATCAAGCAAGGAGTCGAATTTAATATCCTATACGTCCTAAAACATTAATCTACTGCCTTCTCAACATTATCTTTAAAATTTTCAAAGTTACCCTCGGAGACCTTATGAACTCCATAAACGTTCTAAACTGTAAATCCATGTCTCCTTTTCTTCCAACTCTGTCACATATACCGCTATCCCTTATCGCCTTAAACAGCTCATCGATTTCATGATCTCTCATCTTTAAAAGGAATTTTCTAGCTAGGAGCATGTACTTGAACTCTCGTCCAAGTATGTGTCTCCAAAGCATCTCATATTTAGACAGTGTTTTCTCACTGTACTCTCCATAGTCGTGTGCCCATGCTATTGCTTGGGCTGCAGCTATACTGCATATACCCCCAGTAAATATCCCCCCACCAGTTGTAGGTTTCACCTGTCCAGCCACATCTCCAACAGCTAGAAATCCACTTGTATATGTTTTCCCTATGGGGCCACTTGCAACGATTAATCCTCCAAACCTATACTTTACATTGGCTATCGTGAACATATCTCTTCTAATTCCATGTTTCATAAACTTCCACAGTAAGTCTGGCGGCCTCTTGTAAATGTCCGAGGATGCTACTCCAATTCTAACGTTTTTCTCATCTAACGGTATAAGCCAGAGAAAGAATCCTGGAGCCACCTCGCGCCCAAAATGTAGTTCCACATGTGAGACATCATCTACGAAGGCATTCTCTATGTCAAACTGTGTCGCGTGCAATAACGTCTCGGGAGGCGAAAGCCCCGTCATCGGCAGTATCCTGCATCCACTGTGCACTCCCTCACAGTCCACAACTAAGTCTGCCTCACAATATTCATCTCCATCCAGATATACTCCCTTTACAGTGTCATTTATGAAACATGGTCTATCAACGCGCTTGTAAACTATTCTTCCACCCAAAGACTCAAATTTTTCAGCCAAAAACCTGTCAAAGAGAACTCTGTCAATTACAATGGCTTTCTCTCCTTCAATCTCAAAATCTATGCCAGCTGGAGAAAAAAACCTCGCCCTTGAGACAGTATTTATAACAAAGTCATCCTCGTACAGGTTAAACATTTTCAAAGCCTTTTCACTTACAAGTCCCGCACAATGCCTAGGCTCACCTATAGTCTTATGCTCCTCAAACACGATGACCTTATCAAAGCCCTTCTCAATGAGGTTTATTCCAGTAAATAGACCTGCGAAACCTCCCCCGATTATCACTATTTTGTCTAGCGCCGATGAACTGTTCAATTCAATCAAAATAAATTAAAGCTTGTAAAATATCATTAGCCTCAAATGAAGGTTTACCTAGGAATAGATCTTGCAGGCGTCGAGCATAGGGAGTCGGGTTACTGCATACTCGATGAAAATGACAACGTTTTGACGGGGATCATCTACAAAGATTGTGAAATCGTGGAGCTTGCAAGAAAAACTACGCCAGAAGTGATAGCAATAGATGCCCCGCTTGCCCTCCCCAAGGGGAAAACCATAGACTCGAAGAAATGCATAAGAGAATGCGATAGAAAGCTAACTGAAATGGGGATAAAGTTTTTCCCAATAAACTTTGCAGGAATGCGCTATCTCACGCTTAGAGGAATCAGAGTTAGAAAAATGCTTGAAAAGGAGGGTTTCACGGTAGTTGAAACATATCCAGGGGCATTCTACGACATCCTAAAGATTCCAAGAGCGAAAAGAGATTTCTACACTTCAAGAAAAATCCTCATCGAAAAATTTAACTTGAAAAACGTGCCCGAGAATCTTAGCGTACACGAGTTAGATGCCATTGCATGCGCGCTTGCTGCCAAAATGTATGATAAAGGCACAGCATTGAAAATAGGTGACCCAACCGAGATTTTAATGATATTACCAGATCCAAGGCATTTCTAATTGTAGGAGGTGCATACGGCATGTATGAAGTAGAGTTGCTTTCGAAGCTGGTATCATATGATACAAGCGTTGACACGAAAAAAGAATATGTGAAATGTGCAGAGTTTCTCGTCAAGCATTTGAAATCCATTGGCTTGAAATGCGAGGTGTATGATGGAAAGGAAGTTGCTGGAGATGGCATTCCAAGGCCGAACATTATAGCGAGAATAGATAGGGGGGTAGGTGAAAAGCTTGTAATTGCATCCCATTACGATGTTGTTCCAGCATTTGGAGAATGGAAGTATCCACCTTTCAAGCTAACCCTTGAAAACGGGAAAGCCTATGGTCGAGGTGCAAGCGATGCAAAGGGGCAGGTAGTTGCAATGATAGCAGCTGCTAAACACCTTGTAAAATGCGACAAGCTAAACTATGATGTCGAGCTCTGGATAACATGTGACGAAGAAGTTGGAGGAAAAGCTGGAATAGGCTATCTAGTAGATCTCTTCCACAAGGAATGCAACTACGCTTTAATAGTGGACTCAAGTGCAGAGTACCTAGCCATTGGAGCAAGTGGAATACTATGGCTCGAAATAACAGTTGAGGGAATTGGAGGCCATGCAGGCTATCCATTCGCCGCCGACAATGCCATATACAGGGCCATCAAGGTCGTGAATGCACTGCTCAAATACGCTAAAAGTATAGAGTCGAAGGAGAGCATTCTCAACGCACCTCCAAAATGCCCAAGAAAGAAGCTCTGGCCAAGGCTCTCAGTAACGTACATTTCAGCTGGAAGACAGCCAAACATGATCCCAGGAACATGCACTATAAAAATCGATAGAAGGCTAATCCCAGAAGAAGACCCAGACGAGGAAGAGCAAAAACTCAAAGAATTCCTAATGGGGCTCAAAGATGTGAAACTAAATGTAAAAACCTTGACTAAGGCCAGAGGCTATGCAACGGATCCAGAGCATCCATTCGTCAAAAGATGCGCTGAGGCAATATACAAGGCCACTGGAAAACAGCTTCCAATATGCGGAGAGCTTGGTGGAAACGATGGCCACTACTTCGCCTCAAAAGGCATTCCAGTTGCATGCTTTGGAACATGCAGAGAGGACAATAGGATACATGATGTAAACGAGTTCGTGTACATCAAGGACATTGAAATGGTTAGAGACATGATAATAAAGTTGGCATCTAAAGAAGAGTAAGGGCAAGTGCAAATCCTATCAAAGCCCCTATAATTGAAGAGGTTAAGTTAACTACATCATTGTCAAAGAACTCGTAGCCGTGCACAAGCCTAGCTTTCTCACCACATGTATGAATTCTTCTCTCAGTGAAGGTCTTGCATTTCTCACAGTAGTAGAAGCCCTGGACAGTAGCTCCAAGTATACTGTCTACGGTGCATCCGATGAGCCCCGAGACTATGGCCACTAGGTAAATTATCTCAGGAGAAATGTAGAAACCATTGAACTCCGTGAACACAAGCTTCAACCTGTAAAAAACGTAGGCAACAGTTGCAATGAAGAAACCTGCTGCAAGGGCTGCTCCATAACCTAACAGGGTAACTCCACCAGACACTCCCGGCTCAACTGTACGCTTCAAATCAGTTATTAACCTAGGTTTCCTGGAACTCAGTATTCCAAGTTCAGTAGCCCACGTGTCGGAGGTCACGGTTGCAAGAGTTCCAATGTACGCGAGGAAGAAATACTCCTTTAAAGTAGTCATTGCGTAAAGTATCGCTATCACAGTAGCTACAAGACCATTCGAAAGAACTTGAATGGAGTCTCGCGTACCACCCTTTGACATTACAATATAATATTTTCTCTTAATGTCGTGCTTATAGAACGTGAATATACTTGACACAACAAAGAATCCAACTATAGTCATGTAAAGTGCTAGACCTCCAAACCCCCCTATAATACATCCCATTATAAAACTGACTATAACAGCCTTACATTCCAGAAACTTGCGTTTATATGCTATATAAGCTAAAAAAATGTTCAGGGGAAGAGTTATCTGGAAGTCAAGAACTTGAAAGCCTAATCCCATTAGATCTCAACTGATTCTCCTGGTTTCAAGATTACAACTTTTACATCTGGAGCTTTTTCCTCGACATGCCTCTTGAACTCCTCTGGATCCTGCTCTATCGGTGGAAACGTGTTATAATGCATCGGTATAACAATCTTAGGCTTCACGTAGCTTACCGCGATAGCTGCAAGCTCTGGATTCATGTTCCATCTTCCACCAATTGGAACCATCATTAGGTCAGGCTTAAAGATCTCTCCTATGAGCTTCATGTCATAGAACAGTCCAGTGTCACCTGCATGATATATGGTTTTCCCATCGATCTTAACTATAGCTCCCGCCGGAGAACCTATTTCACTTGAATGCCATGCTGGAACCAAGTGAACTATGACATTACCAACTTCAACCTTTCCATAGTAATTTGTGCTCTCGGACTTAGCTCCCTCCTTTGAAGCATGTACAGCAATCTCATGAATAGCTATTATTGGAGCATCATTCTTCTTAGCTATCTCTACGCAATCCCCATAATGGTCTCCATGATAATGCGTTACAATGATCGCTGTTACACCCTTGAGGTCATCTACTTTAACAGGGCACATTGGATTCCCGTTCACAAATGGATCAATGAGGACGCTGGCCTTTTCACCGTCTATTCTAAAGAATGCATGCCCAAGCCATGTAACCTTTACCATTCTACATCACCTAAACAATAATACCTTAATGGCTAAATGAAACTATGCTGAAAATTCTGGAACTTTAATATTCTCCACTAGTATTCTTTTCTTAGATGATGACGGCTTGTCCTCCGCTGAACTGTGATGAATTTCACCCTCGCTGACTCTTTCACAATTAAATTTTGTCCTCGTTAAGTTTGTTTGAAATGCATAGAATCTTTAGTAGACGAAGATTATCGATAATAGCGATAATTAACCTGGATCCTCACTCATTTTATAGGCCATCCACAAAGAAAACGCTAACTCAAATAATTGAGGCAGTTAAGCTATATCTGAATGATGGAGCTGATATCATTGACATTGGAGCAGTTTCAACAGCCCCTTCCAAGATATATGGTGATCGCCCCGATGTAAGTGAAAGGGAAGAGTTGAAAAAAGTGGAGAGCGCGTTAAAAGTGGTATTCGACTATTTCCCAAATGTTATCATATCAGTTGACACTCAAAGGGCACAAGTAGCCGAGAAAGCTCTTTCAATGGGGGCACAGATCATAAATGATGTTAGCGGCTTCAAAAGGGATGCCAAAATAGCTAAAGTAGTTGCGGAATTTGATGCCCACTGTATTCTAATGGCTTGTAGGAGAAGCCCTGGGGACTGCTGCACAATTGATGAAGTGATGAAAGCTTTAACGGAGAGCACTAGAATAGCAGTTGAAGCAGGGGTTTCAGAGGATAAAATTGCCATCGACCCAGGAATAGGTTTTGGAAAGGATCCCAGATGTGATCTTCACATATTAAGGCATCTTAATGCACTTAAAGTCTTTAGAAAGCCAATATGCATTTCTCCATCGCGAAAATTCTTTGTGGGGCATGTCCTTGGAGGGGTTCCCCCTGAGAAGAGACTATATGGCTCACTTGCAGCGGTTGCAATAGCAGTATACAATGGAGCAACCATTGTAAGAACACATGACGTTAAAGAGACGCTTGAGGCAGCAAAAATAGCACATGCAATAGGTAATCTAAAATGGTGACTGCAAAGGACCTAGCAGCTATAATACTGCTAATGCTGTGGTATAGTACTCCAGCATATGTAGCCAATGGACTTGCAGTTATATTGGGCAAAAACTCAAGGCCAATTGACAACTATAAGGTTTTCATCGATGGTAGAAGAATACTAGGCGATGGAAAAACCATTGGAGGCTTCATCGGCGGGATTATGGTCGGGTTCCTTGCAACCATAATTCAGCTTCCATTCAGGGGACTTATCTTATCCTTTGCACTTGAAACAGCTATTAGGGAAGGCATCTCCACAACCGTGATATGCCGCATACCCAGCCTCATAGCTGCAACCTCTTTTTCAGGGTTCCTGATGAGAGGATTTCTTCTCTCTCTTGGAGCCATGCTTGGAGACTTGATAGGCTCGTTCATAAAGAGAAGACTGGGACTTGAAAGAGGGGCTCCATGCATTCCACTAGACCAGCTCGACTTCATAATAGTTGCGCTCCTAATAGGCAGCCTAGTGACACCTATACCCTTACAATATATACTAGTCTTCCTAGCAGTCACATTCATTGCACATATCACAGCAAACTTCATAGCATATAAGCTTGGAGCCAAGAATCGCTTTCCATAGGTGTCAAATATTTCTACAACAATGTTGTTAGATTATCAGCAATGTACGCCATCATAGTTCATGGAGGCGCAGGAGTTAGGAAGATACCTAAGGACATACAAGAGCAAAGAGAGAAGGTTCTCAGGAAGTCATGTGAAACTGGAGCCGAAGTCCTGGCCAGGGGAGGCAATGCCCTAGATGCTGTCGAGGAGGCAGTTAAGATTCTAGAAGATTCCCCATTGTTTAATGCTGGAACGGGATCAGCTCTTACGCTAACATCTGAAATTGAAATGGACGCTGCTATAATGGATGGTTCAACTTTAAAGGCTGGAGCCGTTGCATGCATTAAAAACGTTAAGAATCCAATCTCTGTTGCAAGAAAGGTTATGGAGAAAACGTCACATGTGCTACTGGTAGGCGAGGGTGCAATCCTCTTCGCACGTAAAATGGGTTTTGAGGAATATAATCCACGTACAGACTACAGGGTCAGGCAGTTGAAAAAATACTTTAGGGAATGGCTCGAGGGGAAAATAGATTTCTACAGGGAGAATCTTGAAGTTGCAAGGTTATATGTCAGAGAACTTGGAACAGTTGGTGCAATCGCCTTAGACAAGAATGGAAACATTGCAGCTGGGGCATCCACGGGAGGATTTGTGCTAAAGCTCCCTGGAAGAGTTGGGGACACGCCAATTATTGGAGCTGGAATATATGCAACTAATGCAGGGGCAGCTGTAGCAACAGGTCTTGGAGAGGCCATCATAAAGTTCTGCCTCTCCTTTAGAATAGTCTCCATGATCGAGAATGGTCTTCTTCCACAGGAGGCATGCAAAAAAGCCTTGGAGGAACTGACGCAAAAATTTGGTGAAAACACTGCTGGCGTAATTGCACTTGATAAATTCGGTAGTTTAGGCTACTGCTTCAACACGTTGGGAATGGATGTAGTCTATAAGAGGCAGAGCTAGAATGCCTCTTTAAATACGTCACTTACAGTTTGCAATCTTGAAGCTTTACGAAAATTAATTACGGTTAAGGTAACTCATGATTATAAGGTGACCCGGATGAGAAGTTTTGGTGCACCAAGATCCGTTCTAGCTCTTTCATTCATTTCATGGGCATTCATAGCCATAGCTGTTCTCTCAATATCGTTTGCAAATCCTCCAGCAAACTTGATCGGGGGACTCTTGAGATTCTCAGTTCCAGCTGGAATGTTCTTTGGAGCATTGATGCTTGGAATGCTAGCGGATAAACATGGTAGAAAGCTTGCATGGTTGATCTCAGTGTCCTTTTTCTCGGTTGCATCCCTTCTATGCTGTATTGGAATGCTGTGCATTGAAAGCAACATTCTATTTGCAGCATTATGTTTTCTAATAGGCTTTGGATGCGGTGGCGGCCTACCAGTGATAAGCAGCTTCCTAGCCGAGCATGTAAAGCCCAGTGTCAGAGGCTCAGCTATAGTAGTGCTTGAAAGCTTCTGGGCCATTGGAACAATAGCAATAGCCCTTTCAACGCTTCTCATAAGGGAAGTCCTTTTACTGCCTTGGCAGTACGTGTTTGTTCCAGCTTCAATAGCTATACTTCTAATCCCAGTTATTGCTAAGGTTGGTGAAAGCCCTCTCTACCGGAAATATGTTAGTGAAAAGAAGAGAATTCCTCTATCAGAGATATTTAAACGCTTTACACGCGTCACAGTTATGCTTTGGATATCATGGTTCATGATAGCCTTCCACTACTATGGCATATTCTTATGGCTTCCAAAATTCCTTCAGCTGCAAGGCTTCCTGCAGAGGACTTTCACATATATCTTCATAATGGCTCTTGCACAGCTTCCAGGATACTATAGTGCCGCATACCTCGTTGAGAAAATAGGTAGAAAACTTACATTAACAATTTACTTTACGCTAACTGGAGTATTCACATTCTTATTTGCTTATCCAACGGTAATTGATCCAGTTACATCAGCTATTTTACTCTCATTTTTCTCACTTGGCTGCTGGGGTGCCATATACGCTTACACGCCAGAGCTCTATCCAACGGGAGTCAGGGTTTCAGCATTTGGATATGCTTCAAGCGTTGCAAGAATAGGGGCGCTAATAGCAACAATTCTCCCAGCACTGACAATTTCATCTATAGGCTACAAGCCTACAATAGCCATATATGCTATAGCAATGATAATTCCAGCCCCAGTAATCTATGCACTTGGAAGAGAGACCAAGGGCATTGAACTCGAGTAACTACCCCTTCACAGCCTTAATAAATTCCCTGAAAAGTCTCCCATTTTCCCTCCTATAATAAACGAACTCTACCAAGGCCAGTATAAAGTATATGATCGTGACCTCTATCCTAATTGGAGGATAGATAAACTGTATAAACCATAGTCCGAAGAGGATAAGTGCATCAAGGTATGTGAATCTAAGTTTCATCAATGCAACAGTTCCATAGATTGACTGTGCAGCTGTCAACAGTATCTCATGTTTCTGAAGCTCGTCCAAGGGAATGAAAGCAAGCTGCCCTACACTAAAACTATAGACTAGTGGAATAGTTCCAATGAGCAGCGACCACTGATTCACCTTAGCCGAGACAAGGTTTCCTATCCCCATTGGAGCAAGCTCCTCCCTAGTGGCATAATAGAAAGCGCTTGTACTCTCCGGGAACTCTGAGAGAAATGGTGCAAGCCACTGCGCAGTTAGAAACACGCTTACACCAGCTGAAATAGCAAGTGCAATTATGCCTCCCAGAAACAATGGGGCACTAAAAAATATTACAACTCCTCCAAGGAACATTAATACAAGCATTACAATAATACTACCACTATTCTTAAGCCTCAATATAAGCTTAGCCGGACCATGAATATACTCAATTCCGCTTTCAGCCTCGGCAGGCATCCTATAGCAGAGACAAACATAGACACCATAAAGTGCAAATAGTATTACCGTGTCCACGATATCAAGCGTACCCTTCAAAACTATGATGAAAGAATACAGTGTCAACACAGCTAAAAAGAATATTTCAACGCTCTGCTTAATGTCGAGAACAAGCTCTCTTGCAAGTTTTCCACTCTTACGCTTACATGAAAGCGCATATATAAAGAAAACCAGAGGCCATCCAGCTCCAAGTAAAAGCCTATTCGATCCAGTCATGGTAGCTGCTGCAAGCTCGATACATCGCTTCCAAGCGAGAGAAGCCTCAAACATATACTCGGGGAAAACCTCTAGAAGAGCTAAAAGTGCAAGAGCAAAAGCCTGAGAAAATATAAACTGGCCAGCCTCAGCAGCCCAAGCCATGAGAAAAGCCCCACCAATAACAGCTAAGCCAATGACAACAACCCCGAGCAAGCCAATATTAACTCCACCACCCTCATGAGAGAAAACATAGCCCAAAAGCTCGAGATTAAACAACATAAACACAACCCAAACTATAATACATAGAAAACACGCTACAAGTGGAGCACCTTCTCCCTTCCACTTCATGTTAATAGCTAAAAACTCTAGAGACTACATAAAAGTAACTGCATGGCGTTTAACTTCTTTATCATCCCTTATCTAACTATTTTTGGTTGTGATGTTTAGAGTAGTTCTGGTCGATGGATATGTTGATGAGCCAGCATGCTTCGGTGTGCCGCCTTATATTTCACCTTATGTTAGATATGTGGCTGGAGCCGTTTGGGATACTGTAGGTAATGCTGATATCAAGTATTTCACAATAGATTTTGTCAGAGAAAATTTTAAGCTTGTCCGCAAAGCTGTTGAATCGTGTCATTTACTGATAATAGTTATGGGAGTGACTGTTCCTGGAAAGTATCTTGGCGGTAAACCGTTGACAATTAGAGAGGCCATTAGGCTATTTGGCTTTGAATGTGATTGTGTAAAGGTTTTAGGTGGGCCAGCTGCAAGATTTGGATGTGGATTTGAGGGTGGAAAGCTTTCAGAGCCTCCTGAAATGGCTGAGCCGTATTTTGACGCTGTTGTTAGTGGTGACATTGAATGCTATGTCAAGAACCTTCTCGAGAATGACTTGAACCCGGAGAATGTTGATCCAACGGAGATGAGGCCAAACTCGTCATATATAAGGGATTTCGCGATAAAGGGTGCCAAGATAGTTACCCAGCATCCAAATTATCCAGACTACCTGATATGTGAAATTGAAACCTATAGAGGCTGTCCAAGAAGCATTGTTGGAGGATGCTCCTTCTGTACAACTCCCTTATATGGGCCACCGGACTTTAGACCTGTAAAGGACATAGTTGACGAGGTTAAAGCCCTCTACAAGCTTGGGATAAGAGCCTTCAGACTTGGATGCCAGCCGGATCTCTTCGCCTACATGGCTCATGGAGCAGGTGAGGAAGAATTTCCACGTCCAAACCCTGAAGCACTAAGGAAACTCTATAGTGGAATAAGGAGAGTGGCTCCAAATCTTAGAACACTTCACATGGATAATGGAAATCCTGGAACAATAGCTAAACACCCGGAAGAGTGTAGGGAAATAGCTAAGATAATCATATCCTACCACACTCCAGGAGACGTAGTTGCACTCGGTATTGAAAGTGCAGATCCAAAAGTTATCAAGGCAAACAATCTCAAGACGCTTCCCGAGGAAAGCCTTGAGGCAATAAAACTTCTGAACGAAGTGGGTGCAAAAAGAGGATATAATGGGTTACCAGAGCTGTTGCCGGGAATAAACTTTGTACATGGGCTACCTGGAGAAACAAGGAAAACCTTCGAGCTAAATTATCAGTTTCTGAAACAGATTCTAGAGGAGAAACTGCTTGTGAGAAGAATAAACATTAGACAGGTAATCCCCTTTCCAGGGACACGCATAGAGAGGAAAAGCATATACATCATAAGAAAGCACAAGAGGATATTCAAGCTATACAAGGAGAAAATTAGAAGGGAAATCGACCATGAAATGTTGAAAATAATTATTCCAACGGGAACAGTTCTCAGAGAAGTCTACACTGAAAAGCATATTGGAAACTATACGTATGCAAGACAGCTTGGAACATACCCGATACTAACGGTAATACATGAAAGGCTTCCACTTGGAAAATACATAGATGTTAAAGTAGCCGATCATGGAATGCGCTCAGTAACGGCAGTACCATATCCGCTAGACCCTAACACGGCAACAATGAATCTCTTACAGACAGTACCTGGCATAGGAAAAAAAGTTGCTACAAGAATTGTAGCAAATAGACCATATAAGGATCTTAAGGACTTCATGGAGAAGCTGGAAAGCATGGGAATAGAGTCTAAAAACGTGATTAAATGGTTCACTTAATTTCACTCAAGTTTAAAACTATTATATTAGGCACTGCATATTTTAGCGTGTCGGTGCAGCATGTTCATGATTTCGAAACATATTGTCATGCTGCCACTGCTATTACTACTGCTTTCACCGCTATGCTTTACACATTCAATTCAAGTTTCCGAAGTTGCACATCCCCGCCAGCTAAAATTCATAGATGTCACGCATAGAGTTGGCTTAACTTTAACTCTTCCAGTGAGAGCTTGTTGCAGAGTTGCCGTCGGAGACTATAATAGAGATGGTTACATGGATATTCTCGTTGATGGATGTAGATTGTTTAGAAATAATGGCCCTCCCGATTACACGTTCACCGATGTAACTGAGGAGGCTGGTCTATCTCACTTAATGGGATTAACGGATGCGGGTTTCTTTGGAGACTTCAACAATGATGGATGGCCTGACATTGTATCTGTAGGCGCTGACAATCTTGATCCGTTGAAGCGCAGAGACTACCTCTTAATGAATAATGGCGATGGAACTTTCACAGATGTAACCGCTGAGTGTGGAAACATATGTGACGAATATGCTACAAAGGGTGCTGCATGGGGAGACTTTGACAATGATGGATGGCTGGACCTCTATATGGTGAACTTTGAAATGGGTAAAGGAGAGCCGCCTGAATTCGGATGCCCCGACAAGCTTTACAGGAACGTAAATGGAATATTCCAGGAGGTGACAGAGTCAGCTGGTATCATCGATGAAAATCTCAGAGGGCATGGCGCATGCTGGGGAGACTTTGACAATGACGGAGACCTAGACATTTACGTTGCAAACTACAGGCTTCAACGAAACTACCTCTGGAGAAACAATGGAAACGGAACCTTTACCGAGGTAGCTGAACAACTGGGTGTGGAGGGAATAGATCCACCCTACTATGGCCATTCATTCTCAGCTGCCTGGGGAGACCTCAACAACGACGGCTACTTAGACCTAGTTGTAATAAACCTTGCACATAAGGATCCAATAAGGGGACCTGCATGCGAGGACTCATACATATTCATAAACAATGGCCCCCCGGACTTCACGTTTACGAACATTAGAAACCAGTCAGGCATTCCAATTCACGAGATTGGAAGCGTAAAAGACAGATTCTACTATGATGAACTTTTCTCAGCCGTTACATTAGCTGACTTTGACAATGACGGCTATCTTGACATGTTCATTACACAGGTTAAAAGCTATGTTCCATTTGCATACTCATTCCTATACCTAAACAATGGAAATCTCACCTTCAGAGACGTGACAGAGGATGCTGGTGTAAGGATATGGGATGCAGCTAGCTGTGCATGGATCGATTTCAACAATGATGGCTTCCTAGACATAATCACTGGAGGCAGAAGCGAGTTTGGAGGAGAGGGCGGCCTCCACTTATTCATGAACCTTGGAAATGATAATCACTGGCTTAGAGTCAAGCTTATAGGCAGGCAAAGCAACAGCTATGGAGTAGGTGCTAGAATAAAGATTGTAGTCGGAGACCAGATACAGATAAGAGACATAGACATAAGCTCAGGGCTCCCCGGGCAAAATCCTCCTGAGGCACACTTTGGACTTGGAGATCATGACAGGATTGATTTGCTAGAGATAAGGTGGCCAAGCGGGGTTATACAGAGATTCAGAAACATTGAAGCCGACAAGATATTGACGATAGACGAGGAGCAAGGGATACTTGACGAGGAAGCTCCAACTGTGAAAATAGTTCAACCTCAAAATGGCTCTACTGTTCAGGGAACCGTGGAGATAGCTGTCAATGCAACAGATAACATTCAAGTAGCCGAAGTCAGGTTCTTCATTGATGACCAGCTAGCGTACGTCGACAATTTAGCTCCCTTTACATGGACATGGGATTCACGTCAAGTTGAGAACGGCTATCATAGAATATCTGTAACCGCCGTAGATTATGGAAACAATACAGCTACAGATTCAATCACAGTTTATGTCGACAATCCACCTCCAGATATCGAAGCTCCAACAATAATTCACACTCCAATCGAACATCATGAGAAAGGAAAACCACTTACAATAACTGTACAGGTCACGGATAACATTGAAGTGGACACAGTAATTCTGTACTATAGGATTGGAGAAACTGGAAATTGGACATCAGTTATCATGGAAAGAGTAAATGAAACCTTCTACTCATACACGATACCAGAAACGGAGATTGTAGACTCCATTATCGAGTACTATATAGTGGCAAACGATACATCTGGTAATGTAGCCATGCTACCACCAGAGGGGCCAAGTTCACCATTTACTGTTAAAATCGGAGCAAAGGAAACAGCTTGGACACCATATATGCTCCTGCTAGGGATATTCGTTGCCGTCCTGATAATAGGGGTTGCCATTAGAGTTCTTAGAAGATAGTTTTGATATCTTCCTGTCAATTTTTTCTCTAAACCTTATATGCTTTTCACAGATTATTGTTTAAAAAAGGGAGCGGTTAATGGCTGCTAAGATTTGTGAAGGCAAGACTAAAAAGGTGTTTGCAGCGGAGAATGATGGAAGCAAGGTAATCATTTTCTTCAAGGATGACATAACTGCCTTCAATGGAAAGCGCCACGATATTATCCCTGAAAAAGGAGCTATAAGCGCCTACATTTCATCTGCTATTTTCAAGCTCTTAAATGAAAACGGGGTGAAAACCCACTTCATTGAATACATTCCACCCAACAAAATGCTAGCTTGGAAACTTAACATGATTCCACTGGAGATAGTGTGCAGAAACATTGCCACTGGAAGCCTATTGAAAAGACTTCCAATGCTGAAGAAAGGTGAAAGGCTCAAGAAACCTATAATAGAGTTCTTCTACAAGTCAGATGAACTTGGAGATCCACTGCTAAATGAATGCCACCTAGAATATATAGTAAACCGAGAAGCCATTGAGGAAATGAAGCAGATAACGCTTAAAGCCAATGAAATATTGAAGAAGTTCTTTGAAGAGCTTGGTTTTACGCTTGTCGACTTTAAACTTGAGTTTGGAACAACGATGCAAGGGGAGCTCATGATAGGGGATGAGCTCACATGCGACACAATGAGGCTATGGATAAATGGAGAGTCATTTGATAAGGATATTTACAGGAGGGGTGGTTCACCAGAGGATGTTTTGAAAGCTTATAGAAAAGTTTATGAAGTAATAAAGGAGAGGATTGAGCTCAAATGAAGAAGTTCCGAGTCGAAGTCATACTGAAATGTAAAAGGGCTGCAAGAGATCCTGAAGGAGAAACGATACGTGAAAATCTTCTCTTAGTGCATGGATTCAAGAATGTAGAGTCTATTAGAACAGGGAAGTATCTTGAATTCATAGTGAAAGCCAATGACGTCGAGGAGGCAATGAAAGAAGTCTACAGAGCTCTAAACGAGCTCAGGATATTTAATCCAGTGATACATGAGCTAAAGGTGTCCGTTGAATGAAGGTTGCCGTTCTAAAGTTTCCAGGGACAAACTGTGACGAGGATGTACTGCATGTTCTCAGGAATGTTCTAAAGGTTGACGCGAATATTGTGTGGCATGAGCATTTTAAAGCTGATAGCTTCGATGCAGCCATCCTTCCAGGAGGCTTCTCCTATGGAGACTATCTAAGGGCTGGAGCCATAGCTGCCCATAGTCCATCCGTTAAACAGCTTGAGTTAATGGATGACGACTGTAAACCTATACTTGGAATATGCAATGGCTTCCAAATCCTAGTTGAAGCCGGACTTCTCCCTGGAGCCCTCCTACTAAATTCAACGCTTACATTTATCTGCAAATGGGTTCACCTCAGAGTAGAGAAGACAGACACAGCCTTCACAAACTTGTTCAAGACAGGTCAAGTAGTTAAAATGCCCATAGCTCACAAGGAAGGACGCTTCTTCGCCGATGAAAGAACTCTTAAGAGAATCTCTGAGAGGATAGTGCTAAGATACTGTGACGAAAATGGCAGGGTAACTGAAGAATATAATCCAAATGGCTCCACCGAAAACATTGCTGGAATATGTGACAAGGATGGAAACATTGTTGGGCTGATGCCCCATCCGGAGAGAGCCTCTGAGAAAATTCTGTCCGGAAACTTTCCAGATGGTCTGTTAATGTTCAAGTCAATGCTGAAGTGGATGAGGGAAAATGAGTAGCTTATCTCCTGAGGAGCTTGAGGATATTAGGAGGAGACTAGGTAGAGAACCATCGGAAATAGAGCTTGGAATGTTCGATGTAATGTGGAGCGAGCACTGCAGCTATAAATCCTCAAAGAAAGTCCTTAAAATGCTTCCAACGAAGGCTCCATATGTTATCGTAGGCCCCGGACAGGATGCTGGAATGGTGGAAATAGGAGATGAAATCGTCATTGCAATGAAAATTGAAAGCCACAATCATCCATCAGCCATAGAACCCTACAATGGAGCTGCAACCGGAGTAGGAGGCATCGTTAGAGACATACTATGCATGGGTGCCAAACCCATAGCGCTCCTAGACTCCCTAAGATTCGGCAATCCAGCTAAATCACATGTCAAGTGGCTGGTTAAGGGAGTAGTCTCCGGAATAGCTGATTACGGCAACTGCATAGGAGTTCCAACAGTCGCAGGAGACATAGAGTTCGACGACAGCTTTGAAAGAAACTGTCTCGTAAACGTCTGCTGCATAGGCGTCTGCAGAAAGAAGTCCATTGTCCCAAGCATCGCAAGAAATCCGGGGGACCTCGTAATAGTAGTCGGAAACACTACTGGAAGAGACGGCTTACACGGTGCATCATTTGCCTCAAAGACTTTAACCGAGGAATCCGAGGAGGAGAGATCAGCTGTACAAGTTGGAAACCCATTCATGGAGAAACTTCTCATAGATGCAACCCTCGAAGCCATAAAAACAGGATATGTCACTGGGCTCAAGGATCTCGGAGGCGGAGGCCTAACATGTGCATTAACTGAAATGTCAACTGCCGGAAACGTTGGCATGGACGTTGACATTTCAAAACTACATTTAAGAGAGCCGCTAACACCGTACGAGATCCTTTTATCTGAGTCCCAAGAGAGAATGCTCTTCATAGTTGATCCGAAAGGGGTTAAAAAGGTTACAGCAGTATTCGACAAATATGGATTACAGTATAGCATAATTGGAAAAGTTACTAAGGAGCGAAAGCTCATAGTCAGGTTTAAGGGCAAGATAATAGTTGAAATCGATCCAGCTCACATAGTGAAAGCCCCTGTACTGGATAGAGAGACTAAAAAACCATCTTATATAAGTAAAGCCCAAGCCCCTATAAAGTATAAGATGCCCAAGTTCAGCGACTTGCCAAAGGTCATTCTAAGGCTTTTATCCTCTCCCAATGTTGCCTCAAAGGAATGGATTTACAGACAGTATGACCATGAAGTTGGAGTTCGAACCGTGGTGAGGCCAGGTGAGGGAGATGCGGCAGTTCTCAGAATTTTTGAGGGAAAACTTGGAGTAGCGATCAAATCAGACTGTAATTCGCATCACATGTATCTTGACCCATACGTAGGCTGCATGGAGGCTGCAGCTGAAGCTTGTAGAAATGTTGCATGTGTAGGTGGTCGCCCAATAGCTGTAGTCGATGGCTGCAACTTTGGAAATCCTGAGAATCCCGAGATATTTTGGCAGTTTAGGGAAGCTATAAGAGGTTTATCAGATTTCCTCGGGGAATTTGGTATTCCATGCATAGGTGGGAATGTAAGCTTCTATAATGAAGATGAGGTGACGGGGAAAGCTGTTAAACCGACAGTTATGGTAGTTGCGCTTGGAGTAGTTAAGGACGTTGAGAAAGCTAAGACAATGTCGCTTAAAGAGGATGGCAACTACATTCTTGTGATAGGTGAGACATTTAATGAACTTGGGGGAAGCGAGTACCTAAGAGTCATACATGGAATACATCATGGAAAGCCTCCAACCGTGAATCCTAAACTTGAGAAGAGAACAGTTAACTGCATCCTTGAACTCATAGATAGAAACCTTGTAGAGGCAGTTCACGACTGCTCACATGGAGGCTTAGCTATAGCCTTAGCTGAAATGTGCATTAAAGGGGCAAGGGGAGCTACAATAGATATCGCCAAGGTACCAGCCCAATGTGAAAGCTTTGACCAGATACTTTTCTCAGAGACGAATGCAAGAGTGATCATAGAGGCTGCCCCCAGTAAGCTTAAAGATGTTAAAAACATTCTGAACACCTACAAGCTAAAGCATGAAGTGATTGGCAAAGTCTGCAGTAGTGAATACTTCAAGCTATGCCTCAACAATAGAGTAGCCGAGATAGGCATCGATGAAATGCAAGATGCATACTCCAAAGCTCTTGAGAAAACACTGTTTTCAAAAGGGTGAGCGCCTTGAAGGAATCCTGCGGAGTAGTTGCAATATCAAGTGAAAATGGCCGGATAATAGAAAAAATGTTCTATGCAATGCTAGCTCTACAGCATAGAGGAGAAGAGTCAGCTGGCATGCTTCTACTGGATAATGGGAGACTCAGATTAAGGAAAGGTATTGGGAAGGTGCTTGATGTCTTCCCTCCAGAAAAGCTTTTGTCAATTAATGGATGCCCCGGCATCGGCCATGTAAGATATTCTACCGTCGGTAGCCCAACAACATTAGATGCTCAACCATTCAAAGTTCCCATGAAAGGTAGAAGGGAGATAGGACTTGCCCACAATGGAAACATAGTTAACATAGTTGAGCTCAGGAAAACTCTAGCTGAAAAAGGTTTAAAGTGTAGGTCAAGATGTGATGCAGAGGTTCTGCTAAAGACTATTAAAATGCTTTCAAACTCCTCAATCGAAGACATTCCAAGCACCTTAAAAGAGCTCCCAGATCTTGTCGAAGGAGCATACTCTGCAACAATGCTATCAGATGATGGAACGGTGATCTCCTTCAGAGACCCTCTCGGGTTTAAGCCTCTATGTTATGGGAGAGGCATGGAGAATACAAGCGAACTCTATTTTGCATCTGAAAGCGTTGCCCTAGATGTTAATGATGCAAGAATTGAAAGCGATGTCGAGCCAGGATCCTATATAATAGCTAAAGACGGTGAAATAGTTGAGAGGGGGTTCTTCTGCAAGCTTAAGAGAAGAGCATACTGCATGTTTGAATATGTTTACTTCGCTAGGCCGGACTCGGTCTTAGAGGGTAGGTCGGTTTACAATGTTAGAATGGAGCTTGGAAGAAACCTTGCAAGAACATATGAAATCGACGTGGATGTTATAATTCCCGTGCCAGACACTTCTAGGCCAGCTGCAGAGGGCATGTCAAGGGAAACTGGGATAGATGTTGCAGAGGGGCTAATTAAGAACCGTTACGTTGGTAGAACCTTTATACAGCCAACACATGAGCAGAGAAGAAACTCGATTAAGATAAAGCTTAATCCATTGAGAAGCGTCGTAGAGAATAAGAGAATAGCTGTCATAGATGATAGCATTGTACGAGGCTTAACTGCCAAGAGGATAGTGACGCTACTTAGAAAAGCTGGTGCAAAGGAAATCCATTTCTTCTCTACATGTCCTCCAATAGTTTCCCCATGCTTCTATGGAATCGATATAGGCTCACATGATGAACTCATAGCAGCTTACAAGACAGTAAACGAGATAAGGAGAATCATTGGAGCAGATAAACTATATTACCAGACAATAGATGGTTTAGTCAAAGCCATAGGTTTGCCAAAGGACAGCCTATGCCTAGCATGCTTAACTGGAATATATCCAACTGAGAAAGCCCAACGCATAATCGAGACAGTTAAAGAAAGCAAGATTGAAAAAGTTAGAAGATACTGGGAGGTGGATGTATGACCTCTGGAATATTTGCAATGTACGCATTTGACAAGCTCTGGAATGTATCCAGGTTCATATATTATGGCCTCTTAGGGCTACAGCATAGGGGTCAGGAGACCGCTGGAATATGCCTATACAGGGATGGAAAACTTTCATGGCTTAAGGGGAGAGGTTTCGTTGACGTAGTTTTCAATGAGAGAACTATTGGGAAAATAAGTGGTTACGCTGGAATAGGATGTGTCTCATCACTTGAAGAAGATTCATCCAAGTACATTCCACCAGTGATTAAGGTCTTCGATGGAAAAGCTGGAATTGTAATGGATGGTGCGATACTTAACATGAGTGAAATACGAAAAAAGTATAGAGTGAAGACTACCAGTCAAGAGCTTGCATTGCTCAACATATTCGCTAGAAAGCTTAAGGGAAATGATCCAATGTATGCTCTAGTAGAGACACTTGAGGAGATACAGGGAGTCTATTCACTAGCTATGCTATTAGAGAGTGGGGAGCTTCTAGTGGCACGTGACCCATATGGGTTACGCCCCCTATGCATAGGAGGCTTAGGCTTCGACCTTGGAACGGTTTCATCTGAGACATGTGCCCTTGAGGTTACAGGGAACTCCTACTCTAGAATGATAAGCCCAGGAGAGGTCACACAGATAAACCTGTACTCTATTGACGTAGAAAGGCCCTTCAAGAGGTCGCCTAAACACTGTATATTCGAGTTCGTTTATCTGGCAAGACTTGATTCAGTCATTGAAAACATCCCAGTATACAAGATAAGGCTTAGAATAGGAAGGTACCTTGCAAATGAAAATCCTGTTGATGCAGACATAGTGCTTGGAGTGCCTCAGACGGCTCTGTCATATGCTGTAGGATACTCGATGGAGACGGGTATTCCCTATGGAATAGGGTTCGTGAGCACTGGAAGGGTTACAAGGTCAGCTATACGCCCAACCGAGATAGAGAGAATAATAGGTGTACAGCTTAAGCTGAATCCTATAAGGGAAGCCATTACAGGGAAAAGAGTTGTTGTAATAGATGACAGCGTTGTCAGAGGAACAACTCTTAAAAACATAGTTTACATGCTCAGGAGAAAAGGTGCAAAGGAGGTACATGTCAGGATAGGGAGTCCTCACATAATAGCTCAATGTCCATTCGGAGCAACAATCCCAACGGAAGATCAGCTAATAGCTAGATGGAATACTGAAGAGGAAATAGCCAAGATAATAGGAGCAGATTCATTTGCATATCTTTCGCTTGAGTCAACGATAAAAGCAGTTGGGATTCCAAAAGAGAAACTATGCTATGGATGCTTCACAGAGAAATATCCTAGAATAGAGAAGCCTATGTCAGCATCATAATTTCATTCTATAAACTATTCTAACTAAACTAATATTAGGTGAGGAAGTTGAAGAGTAGAAGGATAAAAATCCTAGTAATCACGCTGGCAATATTTGCCATCATTGGGGCTTCTCTATTTGCGCTCGTAAGCTCAGAGCTTGGAAAAGTTCCCGATTACATTGGGATCAAGGTAAATAGGATATCACTTACGACATATGGTGACCAAATATATGCTGCTGTAAACGTCACCATCTTTAACAAATCACCTTATAAAATAGGTCTTTCAGACATAGACATTACCATTGAAGGCGTAAAGTATGCGGTAAGTGAATTTCATGAAGTAGTGATAGAATCCAACTCTGCAACTGACGTTTCACTTTTATTCCCGATAACTGGTCAACTTGCTGAGAAAGTTTTGAGCAGATTCCTAAGCGACCAGGATATCCTTATCAACATATATGCTAAAGCTAGTGTGACTGTAGTAATTTTTGGCATAGGAATCCCGCTAACGATAGAATACAAATCTGAAGTATATGTTCCAAGGGAATTTATAAGTGCCCCCTCCATAAAAAGAATAGTCAACATAGAGTGGAATGAATCAGCAGTCTACTTGACAGCTGAGGTATGTAATTCAATGAATACACCTATAGACGTCTCATCAGCGTCCCTTGTGATAAGCAGCCTAGATGGACAGTTAATTTCAACGGGAACATTGAAACCAGTTACCATCCCCCCGTTATCATGTAAAAACGTTACAGTGATCCTAAAGGAGTTCCAAAATGTTGGTAAGCTGGTAGGCGAAATATCAACGCTTAAGGTTAGTATTAAAGGAAACATCATGATAGGCTTGACAAGCATCGAAGTTGACTGGAGCACAACGGTTACACTTGACCTTTCCTTTGCCATTGGAAGCTTTGGGACTAGGATCATAGACTTCAGGAAAATAGATGATTATACTGGAGTATTCACATTTAATATTAACGCTAGATTTACCGTTGGAACACCACTTTACATCCAAGAGCTTCCAATAGTGAAGGGAGAATTTGACCTCTACGTAAACGACACATACTTTGCACATGGAATCATAGAGAATGGAAGTAAAGTTTCAATCGCAAGAAACTGGCTAAATACAACTGTTAAGGCCACGATAAAATTTGCTAGGACATACAACGAGAGCATGGAGATACTTTTCAACTCAACCTTCAACATGGAGGTTAAAAACATTGTAGTCCACCTCGACGCCTATGGCCAACAAATAGTGGAAAGAATTCCAGATCTAAGAATGTTCCTGAACACGACGTTTGTTTTTGAAATGGAGCCATGCAGCCTTAAAATAGAAGGCCAAAGAATAATCGTAGATGTACGTCTCGTAGTTCTATTTGCTCTGAACTGGTCCGTTGAATTAACAAAAATTGAGGGAGACGTCTACAAGGCCGAGGAGGGAGAAGAATTCTGGTTCCATCTACTTTACAATAAACCCATTAAACTGGAGCCTGGTAAAAGAAACGTTGTGACATTAAGTATTGTAATAGATGATCCAGATGCGGTTCGCAAATTCAAAGACTGGAGAATAAGATTCGGATGGACCTCAGTAATAATACAAATGCCAATAATTATCAGAAACCTAACAATAGAAGGCCATGTTTCAAATATTCCAATATTCATAAAGCTCAAAGGAGACCTGTACTTTGTAGTCAAAGTGTTCTAAAGACAGGTAAGCCTCAAACTACAGATGGACGTCGCGTGAGGAAATCGTTTTTTCAATTAACTTAAACTTGGCTCTGTATTACACCGAATACTGATTAAAAAAGATGAAAATAATGGTACTTAGGTAATATTCCTTAGAATTTTTCTACAGTCTCTAATATTCTCTTCCTCTCTTCTTCAATATCCTCATATTCGTCTTGGTCTTTCATTCCAGAGTGCTGGTTTCGCTTCGATGAAAGCTTTAGTGTCATAACATATTGCTCTCAAGATTCCTATGAAGTATGTCATCAAGATCTTTTCCTTTTCCGCAACTTTTTCTAGATGAATTCCAAATTACTGTTAAAGGTCGAATTATTATAATGGCAAAATGTTCAAGGTAACTAGATATCGGATAAACCCGGACAAATGTATCGGATGTGGTTTCTGCAAAGATGTTGTAGAGTGCCCTGGTTACGGTGAATGTGTCGGTTGCTCATCATGCTTTCTTGCATGTCCAAACTATGCAATTGAACCATACACGGCTTTGATCAGGGAAACTGTTAGGATAATTGTTGACGGCGAGGAATATGATGTTCCAAGGGGAGTAACTGTTAAGAAGGTGCTTGAGATTCTAGGATTCAGCTTTTCAAGGTATCCCTTAGAGGACTCAATTTTTGCACCATGTGAAACTGGAGGCTGCTGGGCATGTGCAGTAATCATAAATGGAGAGCTCAGACCATCATGTCATACAGCTGTTAGAAATGGCATGGAGATCGAAACTGTGCATATTGAGGAAAAAACTCCTATGAGAGTTATTGGAGGCTTCACACCGCATCCTGTGGGAGGAGTAGGGACACCACACTGGCTCAAGGATAAAGGCCACTATATTGAAGTTGCATGCTTTGCAGCTGGATGTAATTTCAGATGTCCAACATGCCAAAACTATGACATCACATATAATTCAAGGCTTCCACCAATGACGCCAAGGGAAGCTGCATGTGAGTTAACCTACTATAGGAAGCTGTATGGTGTAGATAGACTAGCCATATCCGGGGGAGAACCCACCTTAAACAGAAGATGGCTGATAGAGTTCTTCAAGGAGCTCAAGAAACTAAACAAAGACGAAAAGGCCAGACTTCATCTCGACACAAATGCAAGTATTTTAACGCCTGACTATATTGACGAGCTTATAGAGGCTGGTGTAACTGACATTGGTCCAGATCTCAAAGCCCTTAGAATTGAAACTTTCATGAAAATAACAGGGTTAAATGATAGAGAACTAGCGGAGAAATACCTTGAAACATCATGGAAAGCCGTGAAATATATCATCGAAAACTATTATCCAGAGAAAGTATTCCTTGGAATAGGGATTCCATACAACAAGTTCTTCCATCCGACACTCGACGAAATATATGAGATAGGGTACAAGATAGCCTCAATGGATCCAAATGTGCAAGTATGCGTGCTAGATTATAGGCCTGAATTCCGGCGAACCAATATCAGAACTCCAACTGTCGATGAAATGCTTGAAGTCAAAAAGGCACTAGAGGATACAGGATTAAAAACTGTAATTGTACAGACAAGAATTGGGCACATAGGCCCTTAGAGTTGTTATAGGTTATCTCACCAATAGCCAGTAAACCTATTTCATATTTATACACTTTGATATTTTGCTCACCGGTTCCATGCTATACTATTATTTTACATGTTTTCTTAGGTTATCTAAAGAGGTGTTCCCTAGTGAAGGTATTGCTGATTGGTCATGGTGCACGTGAGCATGCTATAGCCGAGGCAATTACGAGAAGCGTTTACGCTCCTAAGCTATATGCTATATGTAGTAGCAAAAACCCGGGAATATTGAAATTATGTAGGGAGACAGGCGGCAAACTTTTCAAAGGAGATGAAAATAGCAGGGAGTTCGTGTCCAAGATAGTTAGTGAACGCTCATTTGATTTCGTATTTATAGGGCCTGAAGAGCCCTTATTCCATGGAATATCCGACACAGTTGAGAAAATGGGCATACCGTGTATAGGTGCTAAAGAGAAGCTTGCCGAAGTAGAGCGTTCAAAAGCTTACATGAGAAGACTAATGTGGAAATATAAAATCCCGGGAAGGCTTAAGTTCATTGCATTCAAGGATCTCAGGGATGCTATAACCTACATAGAGGCATATGCTGAAAGTGTGGCAATTAAGCCAGCTAGACAAGCTGGCGGGAAAGGAGTTAAGGTGATCTCTGATTTTCAAGCGTATCTGAAAGATGAAAAGCAAAAAGTTAAGCTTGCACATGCAAAGGATGTTGTCGAACGGCTGATGAGTGCCTATGATGACATTGAGGATAGAATACTCATAGAGGAGAAAGTTGAAGGCCCCGAGTACACCATGCAATGCTTCACAGATGGTAGAACCGTTCTACCAATGCCAGCTGTACAGGACAATAAAAACGCCTTCAACGATGACATAGGGCCTGAGACTGGTGGAATGGGATCCATATCTGGGAGAGAGGGGCTCCTACCATTCCTAACAAAGGAAGAATACGGTGAATCAGTTGAGATAGTTGAGAAAGTTGTGCATGCACTACATAAGGAAACTGGTGAAAGATATCATGGCCTAATAGCTGGGCAAATGATGCTTACAGATAAGTGGGGTCCAACGATAATAGAGTTCTATAGCAGATTCGGAGATCCTGAAGCAGTAAACGTTCTTCCAATTCTTGAAACGGACATGATCGACATATGTGAAGCAATAATCTCAGAATCCCTTCATAAGGTCAAACTTGAGTTCAGAGACACGGCCACAGTAGTCAAATGCGTAGCTGCATGGGGTTATCCAAACTACCGTGACTTGGCCAAAGGCCATCCAGTGCACGTGGATGAAAGCATACCAGAGAAATATGGCTGTAGGCTCTACTACGGTGCAATAGATATCGATGAAAAAGGTCAAATGATCTCCGGAGGCTCTAGACTGATTGAAATATTCGGAGAAGCTGAAACAATTCCAGAGGCATCAGAGAAGGTCGAGAAAAGCATAAACTGCATACAGTTAACAGATGGATGGAGGGTGTTCCATAGATCAGATATAGGGACGCCAGAGCTCCTACGCAAGAGAATCGATCTCGCAAACCTTGTAAGAATGCTTTACCACTATCGCAAGGAAAAAGGCCTAATAGGAATAGACATAGACTGGATACCCGGGAAAGGTAAAATCGTGCATGAGTACTAGCTTCATTAAGTAAGCCTAGTCACAGGATTTCCTTAGATATATTTCCTATCCAATTTATTAAGTTAAGTGAAGCTAATGTGGGGTTTAAATAGTGGAGATGCCTGTTTTAGATGAGGAGCTAAAGCCTTCCATCAGAACTCCAGACGTGTGGATAGTTGGTGTTGGCACTACAGGTGCCCAACTGGTAGCCTCATACATTCATCACGAGAAAGAGCATACTCCAATATACAGCTTAAAGAAATTCAAGATACTTGTTTTAGATACCATAGCTGAGACAAGGTTAAAGGAGCAGTTGAAGGAGGGAACCCTTAGCAGCGATATAATATATCCACTTGCAAGGCATGGATCAGGTAGAAACGTTAAAATTGCACATGAAATATTCACTTCTCAAGTTGATGCAATAAAGGATAGGCTAGGCCTTCTTGAACAGTCCCTAGGTGCACAATATATAATTTTTACATCCCTTGCTGGTGGAACAGGAGCTGGAGGAACACCTCTAGTCACGAAATGGATTCTCGAGTCTAATCCCGATAATACTGTAGTTGTCTTTGCAGTGTGGCCTGAGGAGAACCCTCCAAATAACTTTGTAAATGCATGTTGGAGCCTTGCCCAACTGATAAAAATTAGGAACCAGTATAGGACTAAAAGTGGAACATCCCGAATGTTAATAGTTTTGATAAGCAATCAGAAATTGCTTGAATTGACAGGTCAAAACGGTGGCCCCCTTGCCAAGGAGGGTATCCTATACATACCAGATTACCTTGTAACAGAGGCTGCTTTAAAACGGTTCGCAATTCTGAACAGATACATTGTTGAAATAACAAAGCTTTTCCTAGCCACAATATATCCTAACATGGAGGTTGTAGCTGATTTAATGCCATGCCAGCAGGAGCTCAGCAACTACCTAACATATCTGGGAGACAGGATACTTGTCCCAAGCAAAATTTCCATTCCATCCACAGCCATGAGCGAAAAAACGCTGGAAGAAGTTCTCTCAATGATATTTAGATTCGTTGGAATACGCACCTCTCCATTGGACAAGCTCCTCAACCAAGACGTAAAGCTGATGAGCCACTTTGCACTGATAATGGCAGAGGAAAATGGAAGCCTTGAAAAAGCATTTTCATTCCTTGAAAAAGCTTCCCAGACAGGTTATCTTACAACACCCTTCGTAAGCGTTCCAGTAGTCATAAACTTGAAGAAAGGAGAAAACCGAACGCAGATCCTGGTAATGGGCGCTCTGGGAGACTATAGTGAAATCAGGTCTGGTCTCAAAAAGGCAATAGATATCCTAGTGACCTTTGGAGAGGATATTATCTTAGGTGAAGGCGATAAGGAAATGATGAAGTCAGGCATAGTTCTCGAGGAGCTTCAGGAGGCAGTAGACATTCTAATACATGAGCTAAACATAGCTGAGAGACAATGTGGAAAAAGAATTCCAATAGAGGGAATAGAATATGAGTTCTGGAAGGGCTACATAGTTGACAGGCTCATAGACAACTTAGTTATACCTGCCATTGAAGCATTCAAGGCAATGCCAATCTATCGCTTCAGACCAGTGCCAAGAGATAAGCTTGTCGACACGATATCCATGAAACTTGACAGTGAATTCCGTCTTGAAGCAGACGCCCCTCCAGTCATAAGAAAGAACTTTTCAAAGGAAGCTGGAGTCTCCACAAATGCAATGGCCATACTGCAGGCGGTTTCAGCTCTATGGTATGGAGTAGTCACACCAATGAACTCAAGAGAGCGACTAGAATCTCATGAATTCAGGAGAGCAATTTCCTCATCGAGAATAATAAAGGATGGAAATATCCGAGACGATTTATATGAGCGAATAACAGACGAAGATAAAAAAGCGTTGGCCAACATAATATTAGATATGGCCGTTATAGCTAGACCCAGCCTAAAAACAAAGGTAAGTGACTGAGCATGAAAGAGGAAGATCTCCTAACATATAAGGTATTCAAGATACTGAACAACGTCAAAGGACCCGAATCCATAGAAGATGTTAAAAACACTATACTTTCATCCATAAGTGGAAGAGATGTAGAAGTGAAGGAGAAGTTCCTAGGAGTCAACCCCTACAATGTGTTCAAGAACTCTCTCCTAATACTTTCAATATTTTCCACAGCAGCTTTCGTGATATCACTCATTGATAGACCGATGATGTGGCATCTAAGCATCATGATATTCATATCTGGGTTAGCTCTTTCAATAGCAACTTCAATGGCGTTTCCATCTATATCAGTTAGATTGGAAAAGAGACCATCCATATTGCTAGGGCTTTTAGTTTTCATATTCTTTTCCTCATTCTCAATGCTATACAATATCTGGTACGGAGCTCAATGGCTTTTTCCAGTGCTTGTTCTTTTAGTTGGCATCATTGCCTCATCGTCCTACGGTCTTGCAAGATATTCCTCTATGAGAGACCAGATAAATGAGCTCGACCTGGGAGAGAAATTTGAAAAGGTTTTAGAGGTAATTGAGAAAGGCGGAGAACTCAGGGATGTAACCGATAAACAACTTAAGCTTATAGACGCCATTTCCCTATATGCTTCAAAGGCAATCCTTCTGAGCGTACTATCAGATGTAGCCTCACTCAAGAACTTGAATTTCCCATATACCTTGAGAGAGCAGGTTCTAGTTCTTAGAAGCAATATCTCTAGACTTGAAACCTACATGAATCAGTTGAGGGAGTCTCCCTTCCTCTCAAGCGTGGATGTTATAACAGATATGGTGGATGATAAATCCTTTGACACATCATACAGATACATTGGAAACATTCTCTCAAATCTCGATCAATGCCTAACTAACATAACAAACACGGTCAAAGAGATCTACTTGAGAGAGGGTCTAGTTAAGTCGAGAAAGTACCTTGCAGAGGAAGGTCTCTTACATAAAGCCGTAATCGACTTCTCTCAAAGATATAGTGGAGCGCCTCCAATAATACCAGTCATAGAGAAACCTGAGAAAGAGAAAGTTCCACCGCCAAAGCCTCCAAAGATAACGAAGCCTATGGAAGCTAATATTGAGCTTATATTTTCAGACATTGAAAGACGAATAAAGAATTTCTCTCAGAAACACGACATATCAGTATTTTTCCCATGGCAATACTCCTCAGACCTACTAGTGTCATATTCATCACTCTACCCGCAATACATTCATCATGCCCTGTCAAAGATACTAGCCCTTGTAACCAAGATGATGGAGGACAAGAACATACGATATGCATGTGAAAATGCTAAAATTCAGATGACAGATGAGGAGCTTGAGGACTGCAAATCAGCGTGCGTCAAAGTAGTTAGGGCTTACCTCAGGACACTCTCCGACATGGTATCAGTATCCTATGATGACGAGGTGAAAAAGGAGCTTCTAGCATCTCTCAAACATGAACTGGTTGGAACACGCCTACTTATACCAATAGGTTTACCTCATCTCGACAATATTCTACTATCAACTGTCAGAGAGCTACTAAAGGAGTTTGAAAACGCTTTGAGTGGAGACTCCAAGGAAGACATCGTCAAAACATTTTCAGCAGCTTACCTGATAGGTAACATCATAAGAGTATACAACACTCCAGCCATGATGAAAGTTAGAATGGGGCTTCACAAGGCCTACATGGGGTAAAAACTGAATGTTTATTCCAGTAATAGATGTCAAATCTGCTCAGTACTCTCATCTCATATACCGTAGACTAACAGAGATCGACGTCCAGTCGAAGCTTTTACCAGTTGAAACAACTTTAAATGATCTCATTAAAATGAGAGCAGACGCCGTCATACTTAGTGGAGGCCCTCCAAGAATATTCGAATCATTAGGTGAACTTTCAAATTTGATTGAAATAGTGCTCAACTTTGAAAGTCCAATACTTGGAATATGCATAAGCCATCAACTAATAGCTTGCGCCTTCGGTGGAAAAGCCGGCCCAGCTAAAACTCCAGAGTATGGCCCTGTAGTTATATATATAGACGATAAAAACGAGATATTTGAGGGCTTCAACGACCAGTTTATAGCATGGGCTTCCCACAATGACGAAGTATATACGCCGCTTCCAAGGGAGTTAAAAATACTGGCACATTCTGAGAACTGTGAAGTTCAGGCATTAAAGCATTTATCCAGACCCGTATATGGTGTCCAATTTCATCCAGAAGTCTCTCACACTGAAAATGGGTTGGAAATATTCAGGAATTTCACAAGCATAGTTAAAGCCTAATAAATGCATATTTGTTTCTCAGAAATCTAAATCATAAGAGAGGTTTGACGCCGCTTCTTCGATGAAGAAGTAAAAATTATGTCTTTCAACTGTTTCACGGTAACCTACAGCTCCAATGAACGTTAGAGCCCTTTCTCAATTGTATGGGCAACTTCCATGGCTTTTACACGTGCCTCTACAGTGTTCTTTCCAATGGCTAACGCGAGACCCATTCTTCTATGCTTGTATGTGCATGGTTTTCCAAAGAATCTTAGAATGATATTTCTCTTCATCAACGCCTCTCTGAGCCCTCTATAAGTGGGCCCCCAAACTCCATCCTTCTCTGATAGTATTACATGCGCTGCTCCTGGAAACATGTTAATAATCTCTGGAATCGGAAGCCTTAGAATCGCATAAACATGGAGGGCCATCTCCGACATGTTCTGTGAAACTAGCGTAACCATACCCGTGTCATGTGGCCTTGGAGATATCTCGTTAAAGTACACCTCAGGTTTTTTCTCGTCAAACTTGACGAATAACTCACATCCAAAGATTCCAAAGCCACCCTTCTTTCCCAGAAGACATTTCACAACTTTCTTTGCAGTTTCATAAATCTTGTTTTCAACTTCCCTGACAAGCTTTCCAGGAAGCCTTTTATCATTCCATTCAGAGCGCCATAGTGGTTTACCGCTTGTTTTGTCCTCCATTAGATGAAGATTACTTCCATAACCCTGGAATGGAACGGTGCTTTCATCAGTTTCCTCGTCTATGTCAACGAAGGGTTGCCAGCTTACATGAAAGTGGCCTCCAGTTCTCACATGCCCAACTGGTCTAGGCAACAATATGTCTGGTTTCTCGTTTAGGTTGAGGCATGCAAGTGGAAGCTCTGTAACCTCCATATCAAACTTGATCATTTCCTCGACTATTACATGTTCTCCAAAGCCCCTCGCATACTTTACAGCTTTCTCATAAGCTTTCTCAATGTCCTTATAGTCGTATACTATGCTGCTGCCAAGTCCTCCAGAGCTCATTCTAGCCTTAACAAGACATGGATAGCCAATGCTCTCACAGGCATCCTTAAGCTCATCGAGATTATATGCAAACTTGTACCTCGAAGTTCTGACCCCCGCTCTTTCAGCTGCAAGCTTTCTCAACCTAATTCTATCCATGGTTATCCTAGTGGCTTCAGCGTTGGGAATAACGTTAAATCCCTCTTCCTCAAGCTCTACAAGAGCGTCCGTGTTAATGGCCTCAATCTCTGGAACAATTGCATCAGGTTTCTCCCTATATACTATAGCCTTCAAGGCATTTCCATCTCGCATGTCAACAGTATAATGTCTATGTGCAACCTGTGCAGCAGGTGGATTATCATATCTGTCAACTGTTATAACTTCCACGCCAAGTCTCTGAGCCTCTATGGCGATCTCCTTGCCGAGTTCACCTGCACCGAGTAAAATAATTTTCGTAGCATTCGCCATTAGAGGAGTGCCCAATACATCTCTGAATTTCACATTTCTCATATTGATATATACTACTCCAGTACAAAATTATGGTTGCTGAGAAAAGATTATCTTCCAAGACTCCTAAATATAAGGTGACAACTGCAAAGAAGGAACGATTATGGACAGCAGAATCTGGCAACACCCTATAATTGATTTTGGAGAGAGAAAAGGCAGGGAGATATATTTTAACTTCAATGGGAAACCGATCAAAGCCTATGAAGGAGAAACAATAGCTGCCGCGCTATATGCTAGTGGAGTAAGAGTTTTTGGGAGAAGCATAAGATTCCAAAGGCCACGAGGATGGTTCTGTGCAATTGGAAAATGCTCAAGCTGTCTAATGAAAGTGGATGGCATCCCCAACGTTAGAACATGCATTACCTTAGTGAAAGATGGCATGAACGTTGAATACCAAGATCCAAGACCTAACCTACCTGAGAAAACAGAGTTTGAATGTGAACATGTTAAAGTTGAAACCGATATCGCAGTGATAGGTGGAGGTCCTGCTGGGCTTTCAGCCATTCTATCGCTAAATGAACTTGGAGTCGACTCATTGATAATAGATGAAAATCCATGGCTTGGAGGACAACTGATAAAGCAGACACATAAATTCTTTGGCTCAAAGGCAAGCTACGCTGGTATTCGGGGTATCAAGATAGCTGAGATCCTCTTGGGAGAGTTAAGGAAGGAAAATGTGAAGTCCCTTGAAAACTCAAGTGTAATTGCATGCTATAGGGAGGGCAAGGGCTTTAAGATTACAGCTGTAAAAGGGCATTCAACGCTTTACGAGATCGATGCCAAAGGACTGCTTGTGGCAACTGGCGCCATGGAGAACATGCTCACCTTTCCAAACAATGACCTGCCAGGAGTTTGTGGAGCAGGTGGAGTCCAGACTCTGATGAACGTTTACGGCGTAAAACCTGGGGAAAATGCCCTTATGGTTGGAGCTGGAAATGTTGGTTTAATAGTGGCATACCAGCTTGCACAGGCTGGAGTAAATGTTAAAATGATCGTTGAAGCAGCTCCAAAGATCGGAGGATACCTTGTCCACGCTGCAAAAGTTAGGAGAATGGGAATCCCAATACTTACAAGGCACAGCATCAAAGCCGCTATAGGAAAAGATCATGTGGAAGGTGCCGTAATAACGAAGCTCGATGAAAACTGGAATCCCATAGAAGGAACGGAGTTTGAAGTTGAAGTCGATCTAATATGCCTAGCGGTGGGACTCACACCATCGACCGAGATACTTATGCAGATCGGTTGTGAGCATGCATACGTTCCCGAGCTTGGAGGGCATGTAGCCATACATGATAAATTCTTGAAAACGACGCTTGACAACGTCTACCTTGCAGGAGATGTGTCTGGAATAGAGGAGGCAAGCACTGCCATGATGGAGGGCAAAATAGCAGCTGCAACAGCGGCCATCGACATGGGAGTCAACGTTGAAAAAGCTGAGAACTTGAGGAAGAAATCGCTGCATGAGCTCGAGCTTCTACGCTCAAGCCCATTCAGTAAAAGAGTAATAACTGGAAAAGAGAAGGTTTACAGCTTAATGGAGGAGATTAGCTGTGGGTAGACTTCACGAGGGAGTTATATCGGTTGAAGATCTCAAAGACATTCTACCTCCAAAAGAAAGACTTGAAAAAGGCCCTGTAGCCATAATAGAGTGCATTGAAAGCATTCCATGTGATCCATGCTCCCTAGTATGCAAACAAGGCGCTATAATTAAACCGAGCATTTCAACTCCTCCGAGAGTCGACTATGACAAATGTATTGGATGCGGTGCATGTGTTCCAATATGTCCTGGGCTTGCGATTTTCATGGTTGACTACACTTACAGCGAAGATAAGGGGCTCGTATATCTCCCATACGAGTTTACCCCGCTCCCCGAGAAAGGTGAAGAGGTAATTGCTCTCAATAGAGAGGGCAAAGAAGTTGGAATGGCTGAAGTAGTTAAAGTGATAACGTACCCGGATAAGACAAGCGTTGTGTGCATAGCTGTAGATAAGGATCTAGTTATGGAGGTTAGATTTTTCAGGAGGAAGGAGAATGGAGAAAAAGGATAAGATTATAGTATGCAGATGCGAGGACATCACATACGATGAAATAGTTCAAGCCATAAGAGAAGGCTTCACAACGCCAGATGAGATAAAGAGGGTGCTGAGATGTGGCATGGGCCCCTGCCAAGGAAGAACATGTATGCGACTGATCCAGAGAATAATTGCTAAAGAGCTCAACAAAAACCCAGCTGAAATAAAGATGCCGAAGGTTAGACCTCCACTGCGTCCCTCTCCTATAGGCTTATTCGCTGGTGAGAAAAATGATAAAAGAGAAAGCTGAAGTCGTCATAGTTGGAGGCGGAATAGTAGGTTGCTCAATAGCCTATAACCTTGCAATCAGAGGTGTTGACGTAGTTCTATTTGAGAGAAGTTACTTAGCAAGTGGAGCAACTGGAAGATGCGGTGGAGGGATAAGACAGCAGTGGAGCACGGAGGAAAATATAAGGCTTGCCATGGAAAGTGTCAAGATCTTTGAAGGGTTAGAGGAGGAGCTAGATTACCACATAGAATATTATCAGGGAGGATACCTTGTTCTTGCACATACAGAGGATGAGGTAAAGCAGTTCAAGAAGAATGTAAGCCTACAGCGTAAACTGGGTTTAAATGTTAGATTCCTTGAAGCAGATGAGATAAACGATATAGTTCCACATCTGGACGTAGAGGCCATAGGAGCCATAGGTGCAACATGGTGCCCAACAGATGGCCATGCAAACCCCTTTAAAACGACCATAGCATATGCGAGAGCAGCTGAAAAACATGGAGCACACATCTACAAGTTCACTGAAGTCAAAGGAATAAAAGTGGAGAAAGGGGAAATCAAAGAGGTAATAACTGATAAAGGAAAGACGAAAACTAAGATTGTGGTAAATGCTGCAGGAGCTTACTCACGTGAAATCGCTAAAATGGTTGGAGTAGAGCTTCCAAATAAACCCTACAGGCATGAGATACTCGCTACGGAGCCTCTTAAGCATGTGCTTGACCCGATGGTCATATCATTCCATGACAACGTCTACTTTAGGCAGACAGAGCATGGTGAAGTGGTTGGAGGGTGGGGTGACCCAAATGAGCCATCCAGCTATAACATTGAATCAAGCTTCCATTTCATAGTTCAAATGTC
>Ga0164310_10000114_pt1 | contig 39565 bp, 35 predicted proteins | sample GuaBasSedimGuay1_FD_121795 | JGI IMG/M metagenome (GOLD analysis project Ga0164310, IMG submission 121795) | Subseafloor sediment microbial communities from Guaymas Basin, Gulf of California, Mexico - Guay1, Core 4569-9, 0-3 cm | ecosystem: Environmental > Aquatic > Marine > Hydrothermal vents... | reverse complement strand
CCAATTATTACTCTTTTTGCTCTTCGTCTTTGAACATCCTATTGGGTCCCAGTGCCTTTATCTTCTCCACAACCTCATCCACAACATCTGCCCATTTGCGTCCCTCAGATGCAGATACCCAGCTCATCTGAAACCTATTGGATTCCATACCCACTGCTTTCAATATCTCTTTCAGAACAGTGAACCTTCGTCGTGCATAGTAATTACCTGTTGAATAATGGCAGTCACCGGGATGACAGCCGGATACCAGAACGCCATCAGCACCATCAAATAGGGGTTTTAAGACATGCAGAACCTCCACCCTGCCAGAGCATGGAACCTTTATTACCCTTATATTCGGTTTATACTCAAATCTACTGGTGCCCGCAAGGTCTGCGCCAGCATAAGAACACCAGTTGCATAGATACCCGACTATGAACGGCTCAAAACCAGTTCCATTATTAATCTTCTCATTAGCCATTCTCTTTCACCTTTACCCATTTTTCTCTTCACCCATTGTCGCCTTATGCTTTACTGATGGAGAGCTCTCACCTATCAAAGCCCCAATTTGCTCAAATATTTGTAAATCAGTAGTTCCCTTGATGTCAATTGCACTTGACCTGCACACGGTAGTGCAGGTTCCACATCCCTGACACTTTCCCCTATTTACTCTCGCCACTTTCCTTATGTCTGGCTTATCTTCTATCCACACCTTTCTCTCCACCTCTTCTATGGCGTCGTAGGGGCAGACATCTCTGCATGCAAAACAGCCGGAGCAGGTTTCTTCGTCCACCACAGCAACCATCGGTTCCCGCTCCAGTATGTCTCTGGACAGTAGAGCCAGCACTTTGCTTGCAGAAGCAGAACCCTGTGCAACAGAATCGGGTATGTCCATAGGCGCCTGACAGCAACCAGCAAGGAATACACCAGCGGTATTGGTATCAACCGGTCTCAACTTCGGGTGTGCCTCTACGAAGAAGCCATATCGGTCATAAGCAACTCCAACATTTCTTGCCAGTTCTATCACGCCAGAGGATGGCTCAATCCCTGTTGCGAGGACAACCATATCGGCTGGTATCTCAATATTCTTGCCAGAGATTGTGTCATACCCCAGCACCATCACCTTATCTCCATCCCTGTATAGGCGTGAGACCCTTCCCCTGATATATAAAGCGCCCGCCTCCTCCATCGCCCTCTGGATAAACTCCTCATATCCCTTACCACCCGCTCTTACATCAATATAGAATATGAATGCTCTGGCAGATGGAAGGCGATGGTGCAGAAGAATTGCGTGCTTGGCGGTATACATACAACATATCTTGGAACAGTATGGTCTATCGTATTTATCATCCCTTGAGCCAACACACCCAATAAAGACCACATTCTCAGGTTCTTTTCCATCTGATGGTCTCTTTATCTTGCCCCCTGTTGGTCCCGAGGCGCAGGAGAGTCGCTCAAACTGAAGACCTGTGATAACATCATCAACCTCGCCATAGCCGTATTCCTCAATCTTTGAGTGGTCAAAAAGTTTATAACCTGTAGCCAGCACTATGGCGCCTACTTCAACCTTTATAAATTCATCCGGCTGGTCAAATCTTATTGCATTTCTGGGGCAGACCATCTCACAGACCTTGCACTTCCCTTCTGTATAATAGCGACAGTTCTCCTTGTCAATCACAGGTATCTTGGGGACTGCTTGAGGAAAGGGGAAGTATATAGCAGTCCTCGTTGTAAGACCCTGTTCAAACTCATCTGGAATCTTCTTAACGGGGCACTTTAGTGTGCACTCACCACAACCATTACACAGTTCCTCATCCACGGACCTCGCCTTCTTCCTTATAGTTACCACAAAATTACCAATATAGCCCTCAACCCTTTCAACCTCCGAATAGGTATATAGAGTTATATTCTTGTGTCTTGACGCATCTACCATCTTGGGGGTGAGAATGCACTGTGAACAATCAAGAGTGGGAAAGGTCTCGTCAAGCATCGCCATCTTACCACCAATAGATGGTTCTCTCTCAACCAGAATAACCTCCACCCCTCCGTCTGCAATATCAAGAGCACTCTGAATTCCAGCAACCCCGCCACCTATTACGAGTGCCCTTTTGGTTAGAGGAACCTCAATATTATCAAGCGGTTCAAGTTCCTTCGCCTTGGCTACAGCCATCTTCACAATATCAATCGCCTTTGCGGTCGCCTTCTCAATATCTGAGTGCACCCAAGAAGAATGCTCTCTGATATTAGCCATCTCCAACTTATATGGATTGAGACCTACATCTGCAACACAAGCCCTGAAGGTAGGTTCATGCATTCTTGGAGAACAGGCGGCGATTACCACTGAATTGAGTTTGTGCTCTTTAATTGCATCCCTCACCATCTCCTGACCCGGGTCAGAGCACATATACTTGTAGTCAGTAGAATAGACAACCCCGGGAAGTTTTGATGCCTCTTCTGCAACCCTTTTTACATCAACAGTTCCAGCTATATTAGCACCACACCAACAGACAAAGACACCCACTCTCGCCATAACTAACCTGCCTTAACCTCCCTCTTCTCTAAATCGTTGATAATGCTAGCAGGGCTTATCCAGTTTCTACCGAAACCGACCGTCTTCTTATCAGCACCAAATGAATATGCCATCAGTTGAGTAAAGTAGGTTATTGGAACTCTAATTTTCCTACCAAGGTATTTTGATGCCTCATTCTGCCTTAACTCCAATGTGCTCTGACATAGCGGACAAGCAGTAGCAATGACTTCTGCGCCATTCCTGAGGGCATCATCTAATATCTCACCAACAAGTTTACCGAGAACCTCTGTATTAGAGAGTGACAAACTCCCTCCGCAACAGTTCACCTTGTGATTATAATCAACCGGGTCAACTCCAGTTAATGACAGAATATTCTCCATTACAAGGGGGTCTTCATACCTCTTAAAGTTTGTCATCTTCGGGGGTCTGGTAAATAGACAACCATAATAACAGGCGACTTTAAGACCATCTAACGGTCTTTCAACAATAGGTTTCGCCTCTTCTATATCTATCTTAGAGAATGCATCAAGTATATTATAAACCTCGTGCTGCCCATCGTATTCTGAGCCAATAGTATCTGCTACCCTCTTTGCAAGTTCGCCATCTTCTTTTATTAAATAATTTGCGTGAAGCAAGCGGTTATAACAGGCGGGGCAGACAGTTATCAATGGAAGTCCAATATCCCTCGCCTTCACCAGTGTGTCGCATGCAAGAGCAACCGAGAATCCTATATCATAAAAATGCCCCGCAGATGCTCCACAACATACCCAGTTCTCAATATCAACAAGCGTAATTCCAAGCTTTTCGCATACATACCTAAATGATGTCTCATACTCCTTTGAGGTTGAATGAGCAGAGCAACCGGGATAATAAGCAAATCTCAGTTCTTCTCCCACCTCTCCATTATCTCCTTTACACGACCACTTCCTTCAAACCTTGATGGATACAGTGATATCTTACCCTTCAATAACATCATAGGCGCCTTTGTCATATCCTTCAATGGATTCAAATTAACAAGATTGTTGAATATAACAAAGGCGACCTCAAACATCCTGCCGAAATTCTTTATCACATAAAGAAAGACCCTGGTAAAGTTCTTTACAGAGGGGTCAGAGGGCTTTATATCTCTTTTGAAGGCAATGTTTCTAAGACCATCCATCAGGTTGGCAATATCTATCTCACGAGGGCATCGGGTTGAACAAGTCAAACAATTAGAACAAAGCCAGTAGGTGTTAGAGTTTAATGCTTCGTCAATTAGGCCTAATTGCAGGTATCGTATAAGACGCCCGGGACCTAAATCCATAGCGAACGCAATGGGACAACCCGCAGTGCACTTCCCACACTGATAACAACGCTCTATGTTTTCGCCCGATATATCATAGAGCTCTCTTCTGAACTCATAATGAAGGTCTTTATTACTCAGGGTTTCAGCCATATTGTGAATAATATAACAGGTTAAAAACCAAATTTCAACACAATAAATAAGGCAAATAACAAATAAAGATTATTTCTAACTTGACTGATAACATCTATTTTATAATTTTTATATAGGAATCTTCTACTCAGACATGTCTTCAATAATCTCGCTTATCCTGTCTTTATCACTGGAGAAATCAAGTGAAGTATATACAACAGAAATATTCTCAGGGTCAATAATATGCTTATATAATATACTAAATGCTGATATTTTTCCTTCCGAGAACTCAAAGACATCCATAATCCTCTTTACCTGACTACAGGTGAAGTAATTATTAGATGAGATACCTCTTAGTATATTGAGCATGTCGTCTTCAAAGGAAGCTTCCTCAAGGGTTGCAATCAATTTGTCAAAGGCGTCCTCGCTCATAGGTAGCCATCTTTTAATAACACCACCACCGATAATCCGCCTTATATCCCGTATGTCGCTATTAATCAACTTAAGCCTGGAACGGACATTATATCTGACATACTTACTGGAGACGAGTTCCATCAATATGTCTATATCACTGGTCATCTTCTGAATGTGTGTAAGATATAAATCAACATCGTCTTCCACGATGGATTTCGTTGAAACGATGCTCGTTTCCCACTCTGCAAATACAAGCGGTTCCATAAAAGCAATTACAACCATTACAAAAAACACAATACATAATTTTTTCATCAAAAACACCTCCTCTTAAAAACCTAAAACCGCAAATATTCTAATAGGATAAAACTGAGATGTAAAGCATTTAATTTGGATACACTCTTATAGACCATCTATCCCTTTCCCAAATCTGTTTTTCATAACAACATAGTTCACTTTGGCAAATAAATTTAAAATGTATTACATCTAGGTATTACATAAAATGTGGGGTGGACGAGGGGATTTGAACCCCTAACAACCGGATCCACAGTCCGGTGCTCTGCCATTGAGCTACGCCCACCATAAAATATACCCCCGAGAGGATTCGAACCTCTGACCCACGGATTAGAAGTCCGTTGCTCTCTCCAGCTGAGCTACGGGGGCTTTCGTCCATATTATATCTTACAAAATAATGAAATTAAACTCTACTTGCTATCTATTAAAATATGTCGCAACTGAATCCCCTAACAGGTCAAAGAACCCACCATCTGAGTAAGCCCTTATGGCTACATAGCACTTATCACAACGATTGCGAGATGAGAAATCACGGATTGCCTCTTCCTGGGTTTCGTAGATTGCATTAGGGTGCATTGAGCAGGGATTTATCTTACCGTCTGGTCTCACAACAAAGAAACGAACCCCTGCTCTACAATCTGGCTTTCCACCGTCCCTGAAGAACTCATAAGTGCCCCATAGAACACGGTCAGGGTTTTTTATCGGCTTACCATCTCTCTTCATATCTATTAATTTTAATATATCCCTCTTCAACAATTCCAACTCCCCCTCATCGCTGATACAGTATTTCGGGTCGCCTGTCCTCAGTATTGAATAAGCACTATATGATATTGATACACCCCATTCAGACGCCCTCTCAACCATTGGTAGAACCTCTCTAAAGTTCGCTCTGGTGATTGCCATATTCAAGACGATATCTGTAAGTTTCAAATCCGCAATCCTCGGAACCAGTTCAGACAAGTGCTTATACAACCCCCTGTATTGTCTAAAACTATCGTGGCGCTCATCTGGGAAGTCAAGCGATATAGAAAGCTGGTCAACGCCAAGACCTGCTAACCTCTTATACTTCTCTTCAGTAAGAAGCGCCCCATTGGTGACAAATACCATATAGGGTGGTGTTTTCTTCCATGTCTTTATCGCTTCTACTACCTCATAAATGTCATCCCTGCATAGCGGTTCACCACCCGATAACTGCACAGATACGGGGTAATACATATCAAGGAATTTTACATAATCCTCTGGTCTCATTCTGACCTCACCTGGGCTGGGTCCACCCTTATCACAATGCAGGCACCTGCAAACGCAGTTATGGGTCACCTCAAATGAGATAACCATCGGTCTGTCAACGAAATAGCTCTTAAATCCCCTTGCTACCATCTTCGTAGCAAATGATAAACTATTCTTTGCCATACTTATATCTCCTGAACTACAATTTCTATAAAATCATCCTATCTTCTTCAAGCCATCCATATATGGCACCAATGCCTTTGGTAATATAACCGAACCATCTTCCTGCTGGAAGTTCTCCAGTATTGCCAGCAGGGTTCTTGACAGGGCTAGTCCGCTCCCGTTCAAAGTATGAACAAACTTGGACTGCCTCCCTCCCTTTGGCTTATATCTTATTCTCAAGCGCCTTGCCTGGAACTCTTCAAAGTTAGAGCAAGATGATACCTCACGATACCTGCCCTCACTGGGTATCCACACCTCCAGGTCATAGCACATAGCAGCTGCAAAAGACAATTCACCAATACATAGCTTGGTCACACGATAGGGCAGTTCAAGCGCCTGGAGAAGCGCCTCCGCATCACTCACAAGACCTTCCAGTTCATCATAAGATGTCTCCTGCGTTGTGAACTTTACTAACTCCACTTTATTGAATTGATGCATCCTCATCAATCCCCTGGTCTCCCTGCCATGTGCACCCGCCTCTTTTCTGAAGCATGCGCTATAAGAAGCATAATATATAGGTAGGTCCTCTTCGCTGAAGGTTTCATCCTTGTGCAAACTGGTCACCGAAACCTCCGCAGTGGGGATAAGAAAATAATCGGGATTATCCAGATGATACATATCGTCCTCAAGGTGTGGTAACTGTCCAGTTCCCGTAATAGAATCGCGGTTGACCAGATAGGGGCAGAATATCTCTTTATACCCCCTCTTAACATTCATATCTAAAAAGAAGTTCAAAAGAGCCCTCTCCAGACGAGCGCCGAGACCTGTATAGACAGCAAACATAGAGCCAGCTATCTTGGATGCACGCTTAAAGTCAAGTATCCCTAACATTTCGCCAATCTCCCAGTGGGGTCTATATTTGAAATCAAATTCAGGTGGTTTTCCCCATCTTCTTATCTCAAGGTTTTCATCTTCATCATTACCCTCAGGGACACTGAAATGCGGTATATTGGGTATCTTGAATGCTATCTCAGCAATATTATTTTCCAGCTCACCAACCTTCTCTTCCAGTGCCTTTATATCACTACCTATCCTTCGCACATCTTCTATTATTCTACCGGCATCTTCGCCCGCCCTCTTCAATCTACTAACCTCTTTTGATTTCCTATTTCTCTCAGAACGGAGGTTATCCAGGTTAAATATATACTTTCGTCTACTACGAACCATCTCTATCAAATGGTCAACATTGACATCATAGCCCTTTCTGAGGGTGATGTCTTTCACAAGTTCAATATTATCCTCTATAAACCTTATATCCAGCATTTCAAATAACCATAAATCTAATACATTGGACGCTCAAATTCAACAACGGTTTTTGATAGATTAAATATGTGTTATAAATTATTATATTAAAAGGAGGTTGGAAATGAAGATAAAAGATGGCTTTAGATTAATTCTAATAATGTTCATATCTATCTCCTTTGTTATCACAATGTCGTGCAAGAAGAAGGAAGCCGAAAGAGAGACCATCGGTGAGATAAAGACGGAAGAGAAACCTGTAATAGAGGAGACGGACGAGGCATATGTATCGGCGGGACCCCTGAACCTCCGCTCCCAGCCATCCCTTGACGGGAAGATTATAACCGTGCTTGGAAAGGATATGCCTGTTAAAGTTCTTGAGAAATCAGATACACAGGATACCATAGACAACATTACAGCACCATGGTATAGAGTTAGAACGGAAACAGGAGACGAGGGTTGGGTCTTTGGAGGTTATATAGAATTTGGTAAACCAGCCGGTGGTGGAACCTCTACTGCTACCAATATCTCATTTGACCTGGGTGATGTTCCCAATGGAATGCCCGCATACGATTACTATAAATTGGGTAAGTCATTCTACGACGAAAAGAACTTCAAGAAATCCCTGCCATATCTATTGAAGTCGTTAGAGACATACGAGAAAGAGGGAGAAAAGGGCAAACAGTATGGATGGGCACTGTTCTTCGCCGGTGCCTGCTACCAGGAACTAGGCGACCACAACAAGGCGATAGATATGTATAAGAAAGCGCTTCAGATAATGCCTGATTACTTCTGGCTTCACAATAACATTGGTCTATCATACATCAGAGTAAGAAATAGGGAGAAGGCAATAGAACATCTTGAAAGGGCAGTTGAGCTTGCACCAGGTGTGAAGGATAAAAGCGCCCTTGATATCGCCCAGCAGAACCTTGATGCTGCAAAGTCAATGCACTAAATATTATTTAACTGGAAGACAGAACTTGATTACACTAAATATGAATATCAGAAATCTCATAGTAATCTTCCTAATTATGGCTCTAACACTACTATTCTGTGAAAGAGAAACAGAAGGAGTTGGCAGACAGATAGAAGATAGAGCACCCGACCAGAGGATTGAGAACTTCACCCTCGTTGAATCCATCAAGGGCAATATAGAGTGGCGTTTGTTTGCTGACTATGCCGATATATATGAGAAGAAGAAAGTGGCAAAGGTAGTGAACATCACAATTGAGTTCTATAAAGAGGGAGAGCGTTCATCAACCCTCACAGCAGATTGGGGGACTATAGACCTTGGAAGTCATGATATGGTCGCATACAGCAATGTAGTAGTCGTTGCGTCGGATGGAACCAAACTGGAGACCTCCAAACTGAGGTGGGATGCATTTGACAAACACATAAGAAGCGACGAAAAGGTTCGCTTCACCAAGAAGGAATCGGTTATATACGGCATAGGGTTTGAGTCAGACCCTGATTTAAACAACTTCATTACATCACGAATGGTAGGGCATCTAACCGACGAGGAGGTATCAATCTATACAGAAGAAGAGGAGTAGAGATAACAACCATCACATGAATTACACCCTCAAACTCATACTGTTATTATCTTTAGTGTTTGTTCCAGCGAGTAAAATCTTAACGCAGGAAGGTGAGAAAGAAAAATATATTATTGAGGCAGATAAAACTGAGGGCATAATGGAGGGAGAGGAGAGGGTAATAATAGGCACCGGGAATGTTAAAATAACCCATGGCAAATTGGTCATCACCTGTGATAAGGGCACCTCTTATGAGAAGCAGGACCTGGCAATACTGGAGAAGAATGTGGTAATAGACGACCCTGACAAGGGTTATCACCTCACAGCGGGCTATGTTGAATATCACAAGAATGACAAGCACTCCATAGCCACCCAAACACCGATATTGACAATCAAAAAGGAGGAGGAACCAATCAGGGTAGAATCGGAGTTGATGGAGATGTTCTCAGAGGATGATATTGGTATTGCGAGGGGGAATGTATGGATATATTACCAGGATATAATCGCCCAGTGCGACCTCGCCACCTACTATGGCAAGGAGGAAACGATTGTGCTGGAGGGTGACCCAGTAGCATGGCAGGATGAGAGCCGACTTGCAGGAGAGGTCATAACCCTTTATATTAAAGATGATGAGGTGGATAAGATATTCATTGATGGTGGAAGCAGGATGATATATTACACCAGAGAAGAGAAAGAAAAAGTTGAAGATAATATGGATGGCAACAAAATAACAGATGAAACAGGAGAAAACATTGAAGAACCATCCAACCCGGGCGAAGAATACATCACGCCAACCCCACCATCAATAACTGTCCCGGAAGAAGTGATAATGGAGAGAGAAGAAGAAACAGGCGAGGAAGAAACAACAGGGGAAGGTATAGAAAACAAGGGAGAAAAGAAGACCACTGGCAGAGTAGATACATACGGAGATGTGATGACAGCATACTTTGAGGACGGCGAGGTGGTCAGAGTGTTGATTGAGGGCAATGCAGAGGGAATATACTATCCCTATGAAAATGGTGAACCAACTGATGAGAGGGTCTTCGCAAGTGGTAATAGGATTGATGTATCGCTGAGAGATGAGCAGGTTGAAAGAATAAGGATTACCGGTGATGTCAGCGGTTTCTATGACCCTGGTAAGGAAGGTGGTCAGACCAGGGTGTATGGCGATGTGATGGTAATATTTATTGCCGATAATGAGGTGGATAAGATTATAATAAGGGGGAAAGCGAAGGGAATATACTACCATGGCAGAGAGGAAGAAGAGAAGAGAGCAATCAAAGAATAGAGATGTGAAGCCAGAAGACCTCCTATTGAAGACACAAAATCTGGTGAAGGAGTATGGAAGGAGGAGGGTAGTTAATGAGGTCTCCTTGACTATCAGAAAGGGAGAGGTGGTAGGGTTATTGGGTCCCAATGGAGCAGGTAAGACAACTACTTTTTATATGGTAGTGGGGCTGATAAAACCTGACTCGGGCAGGGTATTTCTGGGTGAGGAGGAGATTACCAGATATCCAATGTATAAGAGGGCGAGAATGGGGATTGGCTATCTATCTCAGGAGCCATCAATATTCAGAAAACTCACCGTGAGAGAGAACATTCTGGCGATTCTTCAAACCCTACCCCTTTCAAAGGAGGAGCGTGAGAAGAGATTAGATGCTCTACTGCAGGAACTGAGCATAAGCCACCTAAGAAACAAGAAGGCATACACACTATCAGGTGGTGAGAGGCGCAGGGTGGAGATAACAAGGGCACTGGTAATACGCCCGCATTTTCTGCTTCTTGATGAGCCATTTGCCGGTATAGACCCTATTGCAGTAGAGGACATACAAAGCATTATCTCACATCTAAAAAAAGTGGGGCTAGGCATACTCATCACCGACCATAATGTGAGAGAAACACTGGAGATAACCGACAGGTCATACATAATGTATGACGGCAGAATACTAATATCCGGTTCAGCGGAGGAGCTTATAAAAGACGAGGAGGCGAGGAAGATATATCTTGGCGAGAGATTCAGAATGTAATCCTCCCTATAACATCCAAGATAATTTAGAATCAAAACCAATTAGGTCAAAGAAAGACACTTATTATGGTAAAATGATGAAATGAACAACATTGACTACTTGATTGATAGTTTCACCGATTATATGAAGAACTACCTTCTTCTATCGGAGAAAACCATAGTCGCATATTCAAAGGACTTATCGCAGTTCTCGGACTTTCTCACCATATATGACCCCACTGTTAAAATAGATAATATAGACCATATAACCATAAGGCACTTCATCGCCCACCTCCTTGAAGATGGGCTTTCAAGAATAAGCGTAGAGAGAAAGGTCTCGGCACTGAAGGCGTTCTTCAAGTTCCTTAAGAGAAAAGGGCTAATAAATACAAATCCATCTGCCTTTATCAGCTTTAGAAGGGGTGAAAGAACCTTACCCACAGTGATAAAAACACATAATGAAGCGGAGAAACTGGTTGAGACCCCACTTAAAGATGAATATTATATTGCCCGAAGGATTAAAAACCCTAAGATGGGTGCAATAAAGGTCAGAGATATGTGTATGATGAGGTTGATGTATGGACTGGGTTTAAGGTCGTCAGAGGTAGTGGGTCTTGACATTGAGGATGTTAACAGAGGTGATTTCATACATATAAAACATGGGAAGGGGGGCAAGGCGAGGATTGTTCCAAAAGGTGAGAAAACAACTAAGGCACTCTACCGTTATATGGAAGTCAGGGGAGAACTGGCATCAAATGAAACACCTGCGCTATTCGTAAATATCAGGGGTAATAGAATAACCACCAGGATGATTCGCTATATCGTAGCGAACTATGTCAAGAGGGCGGGCTTGAGCGGAGTGACGCCCCACACCTTCAGGCACTCATTCGCCACCCGCCTCTATGAAGCAGGAGTAGATATAAGGGAGATACAGGAGCTGTTGGGTCACTCAAATATCAATACCACTAATATCTACACCCACATCTCATTGAGGGACATAAGGGAGAAATATGATAAAGCACATCCGCACAGTCGTCTTAACATAAATTATGAGGAGGAGTAATGGAGAGATATAGCAATTTAAAATATATCCAGACCACCGTCATTGCTGTGAGAAAGGATGATTGTGTTGCTATGGGCGGAGACGGTCAGGTTACAGTCGGTGACAGTGTGGTGAAGACCACCACCAGGAAGGTGAGAAAGTTGGCTGAGGGGAGGGTGCTGGCTGGATTTGCAGGTGCCGCTGCCGATGCTCTGACGCTATTTGAAAAGTTTGAAGCCAAGATTAAGGAGTTTCCCGAGAATCTACCCCGTGCAAGCGTAGAACTGGCGAAGGAGTGGAGAACAGACAAGATATTGAGGCGCTTAGAAGCACTTCTGGCGGTGGCGGATAGAGAACATTCTCTATTGGTATCTGGCTCCGGCGATGTAATAGAACCCGACGATGGCATTCTCGCTATAGGGAGTGGTGGGGACTATGCACTATCAGCAGCAAGGGCACTACTGAAGCACACCAATCTGCCCGCCGATGAGATAGTGAAAGAATCGCTTATGATAGCAAGTGAAATATGTATCTATTCCAATGACAAGATTACCATTGAGGTGCTGTAGTTATGGATGACGAACTTAAACTTAAAGAAACCCTGACCCCCGAAGATATAGTAAGGGAACTGGACAAGTATATCATCGGTCAAAACGAGGCGAAGAGGATGGTTGCCATAGCTATGAGGAACAGGTGGCGCCGTCTTCACCTGCCGGAGGATTTGGCGGAGGAGGTAGCTCCCAAGAACATTATAATGATTGGTCCAACCGGGGTTGGTAAGACCGAGATTGCCAGGCGACTTGCCAAACTGGCTGATGCACCATTTATGAAGGTGGAAGCAAGCAAGTTCACCGAGGTTGGTTATGTTGGCAGGGATGTGGAATCAATGGTTAGAGACCTGGTTGAGATAGCGGTCTCCACAGAGAAAGAACGGATGATGAACAATGTGGAGGAGAGAGCACAGAAGATTGCAGAGGAGAAAATACTTGACATCCTCCTTCCCCCCATACGCTCACCACATCAAAAAAATGTAGGGAAGGCGGGCGTCTTAAAACAGGATGATTCAGAAGAATCCACAAATCTCAAGGAGGAAGAAGAGAGAGCATACAATCAATGGAAGAAGAGCAGAGAGCAACTGAGAGAGAAACTTAGGGCGGGTGAATTTGACGATAGGGAAATAGAGATAGAGACCACCACCAGGTCCTTCCCCCTGGTGGAGGTCTTTTCAGGTGCTGGATTTGAGGAGATGGAGAATATATCCGAGATGCTATCAAGCGCCTTCCCACATAAGACCAAGACACGTAAAGTAAAGATAGATGAAGCCCTGGACATACTTACAGAGGAGGAGGCAAGCAAACTAATTGATATGGACAAAGTCGTATCCTGCGCTCTTGACAAGGTTGAGTCAATGGGAATAATATTTATAGACGAGATAGACAAGGTAGCGGGCAGGGAAAGCGGGCACGGTCCCGATGTATCAAGAGAGGGTGTCCAGAGGGACCTATTACCTATAATAGAGGGAACCACAGTTATGACCAAATATGGAATGGTGAGGACCAATCATATTCTATTTATCGCTGCAGGAGCTTTCCATATAACCAAGCCATCAGACCTTATTCCCGAGATGCAGGGCAGATTCCCCATTAGGGTGGAACTGAGCAGTTTGACCAGGGACGACTTCGTAGAGATACTTACAAAACCCGAGAATGCATTAGTAAAACAATATAAAGCACTTCTTTCAACTGAGGGTGTGGAACTTGAGTTCACTGATGATGCAATCTATCAGATAGCGGAATATGCGGCAATGGCAAACGACAGGATGGAGAACATAGGTGCGAGGAGATTACACACCATCATGGAGAAGTTGTTAGAGGATGTATCATTTAACTCACCCAGATTAAAGAATTCAAAGGTCAAGATAGACGCAGAGTATGTTAAAGAACGGCTTTCCAAGATAATGAAAGACGAGGACCTAGCAAAGTATATTCTATAAAAATAGTGATTGATTTCACAAATACTTTTTATAAAATTATAATAGGAGTTGTGAGTTTTTCGGCTAATTTATTATGGATGTTGTAGAAACCATAGAGAGAATAAATCTGATTGCTCTTTACATTCTTCCAGTGGTAATAATTGTTGCTTTCTCCTTCGGTATAATCAACACCAAATACATTATAACTTACCTGTCACTACTACTCCTGGGGATTATCTTTGCAATGTTCTCAGAAACAGCAAAGCAACATTTCACAGTAAGCATTGGCGTTGCCATTATATCTGTGGTCATATTCCTCACCGTAACCACACTGTTCAGATATATACTACCTAATTACAAAGCAGTTAAGAATGGCAACTTACATTACATTTTAATACTGGTCCCCACAACAACTGCTCTGGTGGGGCTCCTATGGGGAACGGTTCCACCCTTTGTAAGAGGATACATGAGAAGTATCTATTCAGCAATTCGCCTGAAAAACTTCACCTACAACCCTATATCAGTTACACTATACAAAGGTTTAATCACCATGTTTTTTATACTGGGATTAACAGTAGTAATACTGGTATATATAACTCCACTGTGGCTATTGATTAAAACAGCATATACTATCCTTAAAGTATTTTAGACAATAAAGGAATTGCTTTACCTGAGAGCAAGATAGCCATTTAGAAAAAATGTTGTTTAGATGTTTAAGAAAGTTATAATTTTTAGAAACTAACTGTTTATAACATTTACTGCACATACACGGGAGGAATACTATGGGTATCTTTAGCAATCTGTTTATTTATGGAATGCACGCTATTCCTAAACCCATTGTCTATGTTTTCGCCAGGAGATATATCGCTGGAACAGAGCTCAACGATGGAATAAAGGTGGTAAAGGGGTTAAACAGGAGAAATGTCTGCGCCACCCTGGATGTTCTGGGTGAAAGCGTCACTGAGGAGAAGAAGACCAGAGATGCACTGGAGGAATACAAGAAGGCACTGGATGCGATAGAAGAGGAGGGGCTTGATTCCAATATATCCATAAAGCCGACTCACTTCGGGCTTGGAATATCTTATGAACTCTGCTATGAGAATGTATATGAACTGGTTAACTATGCCAAGCGATACAACAACTTTGTTCGCCTTGATATAGAGGACTCTCCCTACATTGACGGGACATTCAAACTTTATCGGGAACTCAGAAAGAAATTCGATAATGTAGGTACTGCCGTTCAGGCATATATAAGGCGTGTAATCTCAGACCTTGATATGCTGGTTGACTATAAAGCGAATGTGCGCGTCTGCAAAGGTTTGACCTACCCTGAACCACGCTCAATCGCATATCAAACCAAAAGAGAGGTTGATAAAATATACCCATACCTCATTGAAAAACTACTTAGAGGTGGATGTTATGTCGCTTCAGCCACTCACGATGAACTGATGATTGCTGAGACCCTGAGGGTCGTTGACATACTGGGTATAAAAAACGACGGATTTGAGTTCCAGATGTTATACGGAGTCGATTCTGAACTAAGAGACATTCTCGTCAATATGGGATACAAGATGAGAATATATGTCCCCTTCGGTAGAGAATGGCATGCCTACTCTATGCGAAGATTCAGGAAGAATCCCCGAATGATAAACTATGTATTTTCCACCATGTTTACCAGATATGAAAAATGAGGAAGAAATACCTGAAAATATTGTAATTGAGTTAAACCAGGCAAGAAAAGCCATTGATACGGAGGATTTTCCCAAAGCAACCAGACACCTTCAGAGAATAGTCAAGCAGAAGGTTGACTTCTGGCCCGCTTGGCTACAGTTAGCCAGCATCTATGCCACCCTGGGTAGCTACGAGAAGGCACTAGAATGCCTTGAGAAGGTCTTTGACATAAGCCCCGCCCACCAAGAGGCATGGAAGCTTAAAATTGAGTGCCTGATATCTTTGAACAGATACAGCGATGTAATACCCTCCATAAATGGCTATCTCTCTACCTATGATGATTCTGAGCTCTTTGAAACCAGAACTGATATACTCTTTGCACTGGGTGAATTTGAAGAGGTCATTAATATATATCTTGAACTGCTGAAGAAGGAACCTAAAATAGAATATGTTAAAAACATCTGCCAGGCATTCATCTATATGGGCAGATTTGCCCAGGTCCTTGACTGGCTTGACTATCTCAGAGACCAGGGATATGATGAGGAGTGGATGGATGAATTCAAGGAAGAGGCAGATTTAGGAATGGGGATTGATAATAAAAATCAATGCTAAATGAACTTTAGCCACCAAAGAGATTACAACAATATCTGGCAATCTCAACTATTGGCTTTGGATAGACACCGAATATCAGAGTGCCCAGAAGGCATAAACCCACCACCGCCCACGATGGAGGAGGTATTGCTCCAAATGGTTTCTTCAGAATCTCATCATTCTTATCCAGATACATCGCCTTGAGAACTCTGGCATACATAAACAGACCAACAACACTTGCCAGGACACCTACTATAGCCAGCATTATATAACCCTGCTTTATGGCGGCTGCAAAGACATAGAACTTGGCAAAGAAACCGACGGTAGGGGGGATACCCGCCAACGATATCAAAAATATTGTCATTAGAAGAGCCAGCGATGGCTTCCTCTTAGACAGCATCACATAGTCATTGAGTTCATATCCACCGGTGGCATCAGCGACCATTATCACGATGGCAAAAGCACCCATTGTCATAAACAGGTATGCCACCATATAATACACCACCGCTATCATTCCCACCTCCTGACCCACGATAACACCAATGATAATAAACCCGATGTGTGAAATCGCCGAATAGGCAAGAAGCCGTTTTAGGTTATTCTGTAGAATACCTATCACCGTTCCAAGAACCATAGATGCCATAGATACAAACGATAGAATATTGACCCATTCACCTGAGGCAACATCAAGCATAGGTGCAAACCAGAAAGCAATCCTAAGAAATGCAGCGACACCCGCTGTCTTAGATGCTACGGAGATATATGCGGTTATGGGAGTGGGAGCACCCTGATAGACATCAGGCACCCAGAGGTGCATTGGAACTGCCCCCATCTTAAACGCCAGCCCAACCATAAACAATGACACTGATACAAGGACTATTTTAGGATTAACAGCACCGTGCATAATTCCCTCAACAATCCCACCGAGATTGGTTGTAGCAGTGAGAACATACAATAGAGACATACCGAAAAGCATAATTGCTGACGACACAGCACCGAAAAGAAAATACTTTATCCCAGCTTCAATAGAGAGGGGATTCCTTCGCAGGTAGCCCACAAGAATGTAGGATATGATGCTGGTGAACTCTATCGCCACATACAACATCACCATATCACCGGCAGAGACCATGAAGCACATAGCAGATGACGCAAGTAAGATTAGTCCTACGAACTCACCCTGATGAGCATTCCCAAGCGGTTTATACCCATCGGTCAGCATCAAGATGAAAATGGTAGCCAGCATTATTATTACCTTCATCACAATAGAAAAGGTATCTACCACGAAGGTATTCATTACGGTTGAGGCAACAGTGCCCGCCAGGTCTATCGCTACATACATTGCGAAGGCGACAATAAGAACCGATACTGGCAATAGAAGCCAGGTCACTCTCCTTCTGAATATAAGGTCAAGTGCAATTATAAAGAATGCTCCACCGATGAGTATTAACTCTGGCAATAGTAATGAAAAATCTATATCAACCATAATCTATATTGTCCTCATTAAAAAATTCGCACTAACCTCCCTAATACATCAGCCCAACCAGATAGTTAAGTGTGGGCTTCATAACCTGAACAATAATCTTTGGATATACACCGATAAGAAGCATAAGTATCATCAGGGGAATTAAAGTGAACAGCTCCCTTCCGCTCATATCGGGTAAATCCTTCCACCTCTCATTCTCGGACCCCATAAACATTCGCTGAAGCGTCCACAGGAAATAGGCGGCGGTTATTATCATGCCGGATGCACTTGCAATGACTATCACCTTGAATACCGAAAATGCACCAATTAGACATAAGAATTCACTGACGAAGCCGGCAAGCCCGGGCAATCCAAGCGAAGCAAAGCATGAAAATGTCATTATACCGAAATAGACGGGCATGGTCTTTCCAAGACCTCCGAAGGCATATATATCCCTTGTATGTGCTCTGTCATATATCACACCAACAAGTAAGAACAACGCCCCAGTTATAATTCCATGGTTGAACATCTGTAGAACACCGCCTATATACCCCATCTGGGTCATGGAGGCAAAACCAAGAAGAACATAACCCATGTGGCTCACCGATGAATAGGCAATCAACTTCTTCAAATCCTTCTGCGCCATAGCCACCAGCGCTCCATACACAATATTGATAAATCCCAGAATGGCGAAGAAGGTGGCGAAGTATTTGCTTGCCTCGGGCAACATTGGAAACGACAACCTCAGGAAACCATAACCTCCCATCTTTAGAAGTATACCCGCCAGGAGCACTGATATTGGGGTGGGTGCCTCAACATGGGCATCTGGAAGCCAGGTGTGGAAGGGAAATATTGGCACTTTGATAGCGAAACCGATAAACATAGCAAGCCAGACAATAATCTGGAAGTTTCTGGTAAATGTTGCTCTCTGGGCGATTATCTCCATCATATCAAATGTATGAGGGTTGCTGGTAAAATAGAGTGCAAGGATACCCAATAGCATTACCACGCTTCCAAACAATGTATAAAGAAAGAACTTAATCGCCGCATACTCCCTCTTCGGACCACCCCAGATGCCTATTAGGAAATACATCGGCACCAGCACAACCTCCCAGAATATGTAGAAGATGACCATATCAAGTGCTACGAAGACACCCAGCATACCAGTGACCAGAAGAAGGTAAAGGATAAAATATTCCTTCACCCTCTCCTTGATACCGAAACTGCCAACACATGCAAGAAACGATAGAAGTGCAGTTAAAAAGAATAGTGGAAGTGATAACCCATCAACGCCCAGGAAGTATTTAATATTGAACTGCGGTATCCACATCCCCTTCTCCACCAACTGAACACCCGATTCTGAAAAATTGAACTGTTTAAACACAAAGAAGGATAATATCAGTACTATTAGGGTAATAATGGCTGAGAACCATCTGATGAATTTATGCTTCTTCCCATCCACAAATAGCAGGACTATAATACCCACAACTGGAGTGAAGACGATTATTGACAGTAAATGCGGAATATTCATAATCTACGAACCCTCCATCTTACATATACATCACATAAGGTAATAGCCGATAATAATCAGAGCCAGTATCGCCACAGATGCAACAATCACATATTCCTGGATAAGTCCGGTCTGAATTCTTCTTACTGCTCTACCGAAGGTTCGGGCGGTCCAGGCGGTGCCATTAACCGCTCCATCAACCACCGCCAGGTCAAACTCACCCTCAAACTTGGACAACCTCACTCCAAGCCAACCAGCCAGATTCACCGCCCCATCAACTATGACCATATCAAAGGCAAATAATAACCTGGAAAAGAATATCACCGGCTGAACTATGAAGAAGTTATATATCTCATCAACATACCACTTATTCTCCAGGAGTTTTGATATCGGCTTGAATGTATTATAAATACTTCTGCTTTCCACAAACCTTCTTGAGTAAATAGCCCATGCAACACCAATTCCCATCAGCACCACCAGAAATGAAGTCCCCATTGCAGACCAGTTGATGTGGAGATGATGAAGCTCAAATCCACCGATTTCTGCGAAGCCAGGACCTACACCCGGAATGGCAATCCATCCAGCAACAACCGACAGAACCGCAAGAACGACCATAGGCACAGTCATAACCTTCGGGCTTTCCTCAGCATGCTTTGACCTCTCCGATTGCTCACCGAAGAATGCGATAAATATCAACCTAAATATATAGAACGCGGTTAGAAAGGCGGTAAAGACCACTATCCAGTATAGCCATACATGACCGCTCTCCAAAACGCTCACCATTATCTCATCCTTGGAGAAGAAGCCAGAGAATGGTGGAAACCCCGCCAGCGACAGAGCGCCTATAATGAATACGGTTGCCGTTGTCTTCATATTACTGAACAACCCTCCCATCTCCCTTATATCATTCGTATGTAGAGAGTGTATGACACTACCAGCACCAAGGAACAATAGCGCCTTGAAGAATGCATGGGTTGAGAGGTGGAATATTGCGGAAGCACCAGCACCCACCCCACAGGCAAGCATCATATAGCCCAGCTGGCTTATGGTAGAGTATGCCAGTATTCTCTTGATATCTACCTGTGCCACCGCAATGGTTGCGGAGAACAGTGCGGTAAGCCCGCCGACCCATGCGACGACCTCCATTATTTGAGGCACAGTAGAGAATATTGGCAGTGTTCTGGCGACCAGATATACACCTGCTGCGACCATAGTGGCGGCGTGAATGAGGGCACTCACCGGTGTGGGACCCTCCATTGCATCAGGTAGCCAAACATATAGCGGCAACTGCGCACTCTTCCCCACCGCTCCGAAGAATATACCCAGCGCCCCCACAACCAGCACAGCGGAGGATATGGCACCCGCCTGGGACAGACCGAATAGTGCACCAAACGAGAAGGTGCCCGTTGCCACAAACAGGCTTAATATACCAATTAGAAAACCGAAGTCACCTATCCTACAGACAACAAATGCCTTCATACCCGCCATAGCCGCGGGTTTTCTCTCAAACCAGAAGCCAATCAGTAGATATGATGATACACCGACCAACTCCCAAAATACAAATAACTGGAATAGGTTGTTTGATATAACAATACCGAGCATGGACATTGTGAACAGCGATAGATATGCATAATAGGTAGTGAAGCGCCTGTCGCCCTTCATATACCCAAGCGAGTAGATGTGAACACACAAACTTACAAGTGTAACCACTACCAACATAACCGCAGCAAACCTGTCTATTAGAATCCCAAGGTCAATCGTATATTCACCGAAATCAAGCCAGGTAACCGAAAGGTCAATAGTTCTGGTAGGGTCAACCTGCAACTGATAGAAAACAACACAGGAGAGTATGAATGAGACCACTAAACCAAGAATGCCAACACTCGCCCCCTTGAGCGGAAAATACCGTCCTATCAAAACAGTGATTCCAAACGACAGTACAGGTAAGGCAAATATTAATACTGGCAATACCGGGTTCAAATCATTACACTCCTGAAATAAATCTTATTCACCATTTCATAATACTCATATCGTCAATATTAATATCTTTCATATGCCTGTATGCAGCAAGTATAAGGGCAAGACCAACAATCGCCTCCGCTGCCGCAACTGCTATGATGAAAATCACGAATGAAGACGCATCGTAGGTCTTTGGTCCATACGCCCTTCCTCCAGCAATTAACACAATGTTCACCGCATTGAGCATCAGTTCAATACTCATAAGAATGGCAATAGCATTTCTCCTTATCATCACACCCATAAGACCGATGCAGAAGACAATGCCCGCCACATACAAATAATGAGTGGGAGTGACCCTCACTATTGCACAGATTAGCTCCGGCTTTAAAATGTCAAGTATGTTAATGCTTCCTATCATTCTGTTCTAAACCATTACCATCCGGTTTTGAATCCGTTATCTCTCTATCTTTCCTCTCCCTCTCAAGCGCAACCTCGGGTGGTTCACCACCTCTTGCCTCCTCCTTCCTCGCTATCACCACCGCACCAATGAGAGCACCTACCAGAAGCACAGACACCACCTCAAAGGGCAACAGATAGTATGTCAATAGCATTCTACCTATGCCCTTCGTTATGCCCTCTGTATCAGCCCCCGTCTCCGGGAATGGAGGCAGGTATATCTTACCAAGTATCAGAATTAAGAAGAACAGAAAAGCAGCTGATACAAAGGCACCAAGTATAAACGACCTTGTAGTTGATTTCGCAACAGGGTCCTGTATCCGTCTGGTCAGCATTATAGCAAAGAGTATCAGAACACCAATTGCTCCAACATAGATGAGAACCTGAACCGCAGCAATAAACTCCGCATCCAGAGTGATAAAAAGCCCCGCAGTAGCAAAGAATGCAAGCAAAAGAAACAATGCAGAACGGAATATATTCCTCAGCGTTATCACCAGAATAGATGAACCCACAACGACTCCTGAGAGAAGGTAGAACACTATAGCACTCAATATCTCTTCTGTCTCTAAACCAGTCATATCACTTCAAAAACTCAGGGCTCTTCGCAGGAGCCATCAACATCTCGGCGTCAAATATCAGGTCATCCTTATTAAATGTGGAGAATTCATACTCCTCAGGCACCACCTTTAATGCACCAAAGGGGCATAACTCCACACAGTAACCGCAGAACATACATAGAGTGAAATCAATGTAGAACTCACTCATCACGGGCTTTTTGGTCTCGGGGTCTTTCTTGCTCTCTACCCATATTGCCAGAGACGGGCAATTCTGAGCACATATACCACATCCGGTGCACTTACTCTTCCCCGTCTCCTCATCCCTGACCATACCAATTCTCCCTCGTGAGCGGGGCGGAATAAACCACCTCTCCTTTGGGTATTGCAGAGTAACGGAGGGTGAGAGCAAATACTTTATAGTGGTGAACATACCGACAAGCAAACTCACCGCTCCCTTGAACACCTTCACAAGATAGTTACGCTTTCTAACATCTCTCATAGTTCAAATTATCACCACCAGTGCTGTTACAAGCAGGTTTATAAACGCAAATGGCAACAATACCTTCCATCCGAAGTCCATCAACTGGTCCACCCTAAATCTTGGAAATGTCCACCTGAACCACAGGAGGATAAATACCATCGCCCCCGTCTTTATCAAGAACCATACCGGACTGGGCAATAGCGGTCCCTGCCAGCCACCCAGGAACAGCGTTGCACCTATCATAGAGACGATAAACATATTGGCATATTCTGCGAGGTAGAACATAGCGAACTTCATACCCGAGTATTCAGTATTGTAACCGGCGACAATCTCCTGTTCCGCCTCTGGCAAATCAAATGGCACCCTGTTGACCTCCGCAGTAGCAGCAAACAGATAGATTATGAAGCCCAAGGGCTGATATACAATGAACCACATCTTTCTCTGCGCCTCCACAATACCCCCCATTGACATAGTGCCCGCAAGAATTACCACGCCAAGCACAGACAGAATAAGCGGTAGTTCATAGGAGACCATCTGGGAGACGCTTCGCATAGCCCCCAGCAAACTCCACTTGTTATTTGACGCCCATCCGCCCATAAGAATTGCCACCACACCAATACCTGATACTGCAAAGATGTATAATATCCCTATGTTCAGGTCCTGCACAATCAGATGGTCCCCAAAGGGTATAACCACCAGAACCATCATTACAGGCACAAAAACTACAAATGGTGCAAGTGTGAACACCCAGTAGTCCGCCTTCTCGGGAACAATGTCCTCCTTCTGAATTAGTTTTATTGCATCAGCAATTGGCTGAAGTAGTCCATGCCAGCCAACCCTCATTGGACCCATTCTGCTCTGAAAGTGCCCCGCCACCTTTCGCTCCACATAGGTAAGAATGAGAACCGCCACCACCACAATAATGGCGAGAACTATTCCGAGTAGAATAGCCCTGATTATATCTAACCATACCAGCGGAATACCACAAGCAACCCACCAGTTCCTGATTGACTCATAACAACTATTTATCCAACCTGCAATCAACCTATCTCCTTACAAAACCATATAACAATAATCAATCGCTGGTGGTTAATTCAATTAACTCCCTGTCCTCCCAGTAATCGCAAAATATATTGTCAGTCATAATATAATCCCTGTATGATGGCTCCAGTTCAATTGATTCGCTCAACTGCTTTAACATCAATTTTTTATCCCCTTTCTTAGCACTACAACATGCCTTGCAGTATAATCCAAGCGCCTTGACTTCCGGAAATCTCAACACCATCTGGTCATAGACCTCATACGCCTCATCATACCTCTCCATATCTATCAATAAATAGCCGAGGTTGGTGTATGCTTCCACCATATCAATGTTCTTATCTATCGCCTCCCGATAGGCATCAACCGCCTCCTCATCTCTGCCCAACCTTTTCAAAGCCCTCGCTTTGTAGAACCAGGCAAGGGCGTATTCGGGCTTCAGAACAAGAGCCCTATCAAGCACTTTAAGTGCTTCTTCCCCACTTCCCATATCATCAAGAAGAGCACCCCTGGCAGTCATAACAACGAAGTCCCGAGGTTCTATCTCCAATGCCTTATCAAATGCATCAAGCGCCTTATCTTTCTGTCCCGTCTGAACATATATCTCACCCTTTAAGCCCCAGGCAACAGCGAGGTCTTCATCCATCTCAATCGCCTTATTCACCATTGTTAGCGCATCCTCATATTTCCCCGCTTCAAACGCACTTACCGCCCTCTCATACATTTCAAAGCCAGGACTATCTGATGTGGACTTCTTACATCCGGTTATATATGAATTCATTATGACTACCATACTCATAACGATAAATAAAACTAAATAAAATTTGACTGATAATCCCTTTTTACTTGCTTTCATTGTTTAATTTCTCCTCCAAGTCCTTCACCTCTATCAGGTCTTTAATCTTTGGGTTTAGAGTGAGCGACCTCGCATACCATTTTCCCGCCTCCTCTATCCTACCCATCTCAGCGAGTATTATCGCCCTACTCAACATAGCAATGGCGAAATAGGGGTCTATCATAAGTGCTTTATCCACACAATTGAGCGCCTCGTCATATCTACCCAGTTCATTCAGGGTAAGTGCTAAACTGTTCCAGCCCTCAGCAAAGTAGTCATCAATCAGTGTCGCTTCACCGAATGACACAAGCGCCTCCTCATATCTTTCAAGTTCAACCTGCGATAGACCAAGATTATACCAGATAGCCAGGTCGTCTTTCTCTATTTCAACTGCCTTTTTAAGAATCTCAACCGCTTTCTCATACTCCCCAATTTTGTAATAGGTAACTCCAAGGTTGCTATATGCTCTTATATGGCTTGGATTTATGTCAATCGCCTTCTGATATGACTCTAATGCTTTGTCAAACAATCCATTCATTAAATACAAATTACCATCATTATAATAGGCATCAGCATCCAGATACTGTGATAACGAAGCACCTACAGATAGCAGTAATAAGAAAACCACAATCCCTCTTTTACATCCCTCCATCAGTTATCACCTATCACAGTCAGGCAGTATTACATCCAAGCTACCAAATATTGCTATCAAATCAGCCACCTTATAGCCCCTAATCATATAGGGAAGCACAGAGAGGTTTGAGAACGAGGGTCCTCTCAACTTCAAGCGATATGGTTTATTGGTTCCATCGGAGACCAGATATATCCCGAACTCACCCCTGGGTGCCTCTATTCTCATATAGGTCTCGCCCTCGGCAACCTTCAACACCCTCGGAACCTTACTTCTTATTGGACCATCAGGTATATTATCAAGACACCACTTTATCATCTTGCAGGAGTCGCGCATCTCCTGAATACGAACCTTATATCTGTCCCAACAATCACCCTTCTCACCAGTGGGGGGTTCAATACCAGTGCCATTATAGACCTTCTCGTATATTGAATACTTATCAACCTTTCTAATGTCATAAGCAAACCCACTACCCCTGATATTGGGACCGGTGACACCATAGGATAGCGCCACATCAAGAGGCAGATAGCCAATACCCGCCATTCTCTCAAGGAATATCTCGTTGTGAGTAAGAATTGCCTCGTAGTCATCAACTCTATCAGGGAAAACCTCTGCGAACCTATAAGCCAGGGTTGTAAAATCAACGCCTCTCTCACCCCCAGGATTAACTGTTATGCCGAGGAACTTATGTGGAGCATTTGGATTTACTGCTTCATCTATATCAAATGCTACTCCACCGAACCTGAGATAATTGTAGGTCAATCTCTGACCACAGAGCATCTCAAAGAGGTCCATTATAATCTCCCTCTCGCGAAAACAATACAAAAATGGCGTTATCGCTCCCAGGTCAAGAGAGAGAACACCCAGCCAGACAAGGTGACTGGCTATACGATTGAGCTCCGACACAATAACCCTGATATATTCAGCCCTCTCAGGCACCTCAATCCCTGCCAGTTTCTCAACCGCCATCACATAACAGTGCTCGGTCAGCATAGCAGAGACATAGTCCGCCCTGTCTAAATAGGGTAAATACTGATTATAGGTCTTCAACTCCGCCATCTTATCCAGACCACGGTGGAGATACCCAATCTGCGGAACGCAATCAACGATAACCTCCCCATCCATCTTCAACACCAGACGAAGAACGCCATGAGTTGATGGGTGCTGAGGTCCCACATTCATCCAGAACTCCTCCGTTCTGTAGTCCTTCTTGAGTTCGGGACGGGCTTCAATCGCCGACAACTCATCCTCAGTTATCATTGTCTTTAAAATCCTATCTCTATCCTCTGCCATATTCAACAAACAATCATTTTTCTCTGAACTTCTCAGGTTTTCTGGACACTCCTCCCGAGACGATGAAGTCGGGGCTGTGGAAATCCTTCAACAGCGGATACCCCTCCATTCCCGGTGCGGTGAGAATACGCCTTGGATAGGGATGTCCCTCAAACCTTAAACCGAACATATCGTATACCTCATTCTCGTGCCAGGCGGCACCGGCGAAGAGCTCATGGATTGATTTTATAGAACCATGCCTTCTTTTCACACTTGTCTTCAGGCAGATGCGGTGCTTATGCTTTGTAGAATAGAGCAGGTATATAACATCAAGATGCGACTTCATGTCAATCGCTGTCAAGAATGAAAGCCAGTCAAAAGACAGTTCACTATCGTCCCTCAGAATGCCAATGACATCCATTATTTTATCTGGCTCAAACCAGAGAATTAAAAGGTGTGGTGTCTCCTCTATCTCAACAACACCCTCAATTTCTTTTTTCTCAATTATTTCCTTAAGAGCCATAATATTCAACTAAAGGTTTAATCAATGTGCTCGGGTAATTCTACTTTTTTAATGCCACCCCAGGATGACGACCAGTCCTTTATTTTCTCCGACTTTATCTTCTTCTGTATCATCAGGCAGGCATGCAACAGCGATTCAGGTCGGGGCGGACAACCTGGCAGATATACATCCACCGGAATCACCTCATCAACCCCTGGAAGAACACTGTAGTTGTCATATTTGAACATCCCGCCCGATATGGCACAGGAGCCCATCGCTATCACATATCTCGGTTCTGCCATCTGCTCATATAACAACCTCACCCTTGGTGCCATCTTTCTTGTAACTGTGCCTGCGACTATCATCAAGTCAGGCTGGCGGGGGGTTGCCCTGTATATCATCCCCAGACGGTCAAAATCATACCTTGAGGCACCTGTGCACATCAACTCTACACCACAGCAAGCGAGACCAAACAGGAAATACCATAAGCTTGACGCCCTTGACCAGTTGAACAATTTATCCAGGGTGGTAACGAACACACCTCCCTTGGGCAGCTTCTCAACCAGTTCCACGCCCTTTGTAATCAGACCCACTTCAAAGCCCCCTTCCTCCAGACATATACTAATCCAAATAGAATGACGAATATGAACACCGCCATCTCTATAAAACCAAATAGACCGAGTTTTTTGAACACCACAGCCCAGGGGAAGAGAAATGCCGCCTCTACATCAAAGACCACGAACGCAAGCGCCACCAGATAGAACCTGACATTATATTGAACCCAGGCACCACCCCAGGGCTTCTCACCGCACTCATAGGTAGTTAACTTGACATTAGTAGGTCTTCTCGGTCTGACTAGCTTGGCTACAAACAAAGCAACACCTACAAACCCGAGGGCAATAAAGAACATTACGCATACAACTATGTAGTCGCTCGCCATCTGAAAAATCCTATATTAAGTAAGATTGTTAAAATATTCTCAAACTTTTAACATAGGTCAATATCAAAGTCAAGTTGAATATAAAAATAAACATACAATTCTACAAATTTAAATGGGAATATAAAAGATTCAATTTTTCTACATTGAAAAACCAACGCTTATCCTGTGTGAACCACCCAATTCGGTGTGGGTTATGAACGCATAGTCCACGGCAAACATCTTGAGGCGAATTCCCGCTCCGCAGGCGAAGTCAGCCCTATATGCACCGCCCCTGATAAACAGTATATCCGCAATATTGAATTCACCACCGTAATGCATATCCATGCTGAAGTCGCCCGAGTGAATCTGGGCGCTCTCACCATAGCCCGCAAATCGAATGTCGCCGTCAACCGCCAGCAACATCCCGCCCGAAACCGCATCAACAGGGATAAAGTAGCCACCGCCCACCTTGAGGTTCATTGTAAGGTCATCTCTGACGCCTGTGCTCCACTTAACCGAACCGATAATATTCTGCGCATTTATACCAAACCTAAGATTAGCAGGAAGAACCATCTGAATGCCCAAATCAAGACCATAGCCATTAGAGTGCCAATCACCACCTCCCTGTCGTATATACTTAAAAGTGGCGCCAAGGTTAATAACATTGAATAATGACCTTCCATATGAGAAATATACACAGTTGTCAGCCCAGTTTATTGTCTCCTTGATATACGGTCGCCCGTTCTCGTCATACCCGGTTATCTTAATGTCGTCAATTCCTAGACGCTGAAGACCAAATCCGAGTGAACCTATATTACCCATCTTGAAGCCACCTGTAATGGTATCTAATTTCGTCAGACCCTTGAAGTTATACGCATGCATCAATTCGCCAGCATAGCGGGCAATTTTAGATAGACCGGCTGGATTGTAATATATGGAGTCGGGACCAACGCAGATGGCGGAGTATGCGCCACCCATTCCAAGTGAGCGTGCACCCACACCCAGTTCCATGAAGTCACCAGCATATAGATAGTCCTCCGAGATGGCAACGCCAACAAAAATAAAAAACAGTATTCCTACTGACATTATCTGAAAACACTTAACCACACAACTACCTCATTACAATTAATTTGTCATATGCCTCATACTTTTCGTCTCCGGTTCTGGCGATTATCTTATACAGATAGACGCCGTTAGCAAGGCGGTTGCCGTTGAAATCATCTCCGTCCCAGTGTATCTCGTTATAGCCCGCATTTAAGTATCTCTCCTCAATGGTCTTAATCAATCTGCCCGAGGAGGTAAACACCATAATCTTCAATTCATCAATATCCTTGGATGCGTTGAATGTGAAGTTGGTCTCATCCACCATAGGATTGGGGCAGTTCATTACATCTGTGAGAGAAAGACCAGAAGAGGTCCTCACATCTATAGAGGAGGTTGATTCGTTCCCGAATATATCACTTGCAGTAACCCTTATCTGGTGCTCCCCCTCAGGTATATCTACATAGCAATGAATTGAGCCCCTAGTGTAGTCATCAACCTCTGGTTCAAATAATCTGGTAACATCCACCTCGTAACCATCCTCACCGGTAACCTCTAATGAGATTGCCGATGTTATATCAGAATCAGCAAGGAGTATCCCGCTGTCATCTTTAAGGTCAATCCATACCGGGCACTTCTTCGGGACATAGTCACCGTCCATGAAGTTCTGACTTCCTGCCTTCACTGTAATCAATGGTCCCTGGGTATCTGATGAAGAGCTGTAATCCTCTATATCAATACGCACATCCTCATTCAACATTGCCTCTAAACCCCTATTCTCATCATAGGCATATATGAAGAGCTTCACTTCTGTTGGCTCATCACCGTCACCAGTTTCATAGGGAATGGGTAATTCTGCATGGAAATCACCATTTTCCACCCTTACTCTGGTCTTGGTTAAAATTCTATCCCTGTAGATTATGGGGTATTCACCTTCATATTCACAGTAGAAGGGGCTATCCGCAATCTGGACTATGGCATAGCCGTTGAAGCTCTCTTCGTTCTCAATAGCACCATCTATTTCAAGAATAGAACCTCTCTTATGCCTGGGCGGATACGAATCAAGGCGAACGAGCCGGGTTGGACAGCCAAAATAGAGCATACAGTCGCCCATCAGGTTATGTTGCATTTGAACACTCTTATTCGCCTCAATCTTCGCCATCCAATATGCCATACTAAAGTGCACCTTGTTAAAGGGTATCATCTTACTATCAAAGATATATGACCATATATTGTTATTAAAGCTGTTCTGTTCATTTTCATACCCAAGACGGTCTTCACCGTCAGTCATCACAGCACCTTTATCCTTAATATAAGGCAATTTCTCGCTCATCACAGCGACCTCAAGGTCAAAATGCCCTAAATTACAGGATAACTGCATCACATGCGGGAACTGATGGTAATTAAGCAGTTCATAGACATCGTGAGGAAAATATTCACCATACTCATCACTGTAAGCTGGTTGCATCCACTCCTGGAATGGATTATCAGGATGCACTATCCAGTCATAGAATAATTTTTCATGACACCATACATTGAATGAACCATGACCTGAGAATATGAGGATTAATGAATTGAAATTCTTATATATCTCTGGTGTTAGATATTTCCTTGCCAAGTCAGTCCTCTTTTCAAGACCATCTTTGTTCTCCCATGATGGGTCATATTCGTCATAGTGTTTGAGGCGGTCCATATATATCTTCTTGTGTATGAATCCATAAGGCATTACATATTCAATCAATTCCTCCATATCCTCAGGGAAGTCGCCCGGTCCCTCAAAAGTAAATCCATTGTCTGCAACAAGAGTGGTGCTTATTTTCCAGTCGCCGTAGTCAGGCGAGGTTGAGTAATCTATTGACTTATTCACCACCCATGAGGTGTATTCCCTATCATATGCAGAAATTCTAGAGATAGCCATATCGGGGGTGAATTTCACGGGGTCCCTACCCTCCAGACAGGTAAACCATATATCCGACGGGACCTTTCTGTAAGAAGTATGGAATTCATAATGGGGGTGCATCTTGTTCATTCCATGGTGGAGGTAGAGCCTTCCTACATCCTTCTGTCTCCCCCAGTGGTCCATAGGGTCTTTTGTGCAGAATCCCACCAAAGTGACGAAAGTAGGTCTCTTCTCCCAGAAGTGATAAGCGTGATATAGCATGTTTCTTATCGCGGTGGGGTCTAACTGTCCCTTTCCAAACTCCTCATACACATCCTCCGCCTTCACAACCATGACATCGTAACCTTCATGTCGGTGAACCTCTGCAAGTGGCTCTATTATGTCGTAGTAGTAATCATATGTCACATAGATACCATCAGCCCCGTTTGAGACATCATGAAGATTTGACGGCTGGTCTCTTATAACATCAACTACACTTAAAAACGCATTATCCTGATAGATTTCATAAATCTTTGCCGGTTGAAACAACTCATCTTTGAATCGCAGGTAGAAGCCATCATCCCTCTCTTCAATCTCACCACTGATGTTCCTGTTTGTTATTCTATCAATGGCAATCAGTTCACTGCTCTCAAAAGGACCTATCTCAAATATCTTCTCAACCGGTCCAAAACCCATCTCCATCTCATAGGTGCCAAACTCTATCTTGCCATTATAGGGCTTAAGCTTGCACCAATATGTAAATTCAAGCCAGTCAACCCAGAACTCACTCTTCCATATGTCATCCTCGCTATCTGTGGGGTCAAAGTTCTCAAAAATTAGAACATTTTCGTCTTTTAATAATTCGTATGGTATCACAACTTCTTCCTCAAGCATCTCTTCATTTTTCCAATCAGATTCCCACTTCTCGCCGTCATACCAGTAATTGTTTTGAAATACCAGATGGTCATCATTCTGATAGTTTATATATATCTTTACTATGTGATAATATGTTTCTGTTCTAGTTAACTTCTTTCCCTGCAATCTGAACCTTAACCTTAAATCCTCTCCCGGTTCCCTATCCGCCATATTAAACTGGTATTCCCATGCCCCAATTCTGCCAACAGTAGTCCAATACCAATCGTCACCCTCCCTTGGATTTCCATAACATCCATCTGCCGCATAGATTTTTTCTTCCTCTCTATGGTCCTTTTTAAGATAATATCTCTGAACCTCTATACCCTCATCGGGTGGTAATGAGACATCAGAATATCTCATACCCTTCCCTTCAACACCAAAAGTGAGAAAATATACACTGTATTCTGAATAGAAACTCTTATGATACTGGCGACTTTCATCCATGAAGAAGGTCCCAAATCCATAGAAGATGAAATAATCACCCTCATCAAACATCCCGTCGCCTCCATCAAATACAATAAGGGGAACTTCATATATACTGTCATTTGGCTGCTCAAATTCAGGTGATTCCTCAATAAGGTCACGATGGTCACCTGTATATAACCTTATTCTATCTGAGGCGACGCCAGACACACACACACCATGATTGACCAACCACTCATATGTAACCTTATAAACTCCTTCATCTTTTACAAATAACTTATATACATCACCATCGTCATATAAATCATAAACGGTGAAACTATTATAGGTTGGGGGATTATCCCTGTATCTGAATGTCATAAAGGTATCCTTATTGACTACTACCTTCCTGAAGAAATCTATGAACTCTCTCTCTGCACCACTGATATCACCCTTGTTTATAGTATCTCCTGATAGCACCCCCCCAACAAAACCTACACTCACCTTCACTTTCTTATTAAACACCAGTTTCTTCGCCTCTACATCATATTGAATAGGATAAACTGCCACACTGGCAATAGAAAATCCCCTAACAACACCCGTGCTTTCAACCTCGGCTATTAGATTGGGGTAAATACCGCTCCCCCCATATATACTTTCATCAATTGTGTCAATATACTCTGGATACTCAAGACCATTCGGGTCTTTATTTACCACTATCTGCGGTGTAGGGCTTGGTATAACATTATTAAATATCTGTTGCTCCTCAATAGAGCAATCAAGTGTTACCTGTGAATTATGAGGAATTGCTACAATAATGACTTCATATGGTAGATTCGGTTGTCCGGACTCAAGTAAGGAGTTATTGGTTGGAATATCAACGACTGTATATAATCTGCCCTCTATCTGCTTCTCCGAGAACTTCGGCTCGGGGAATGTAATCTCAAAGACCACCCCATCTATATCCTCTCTTATTACATCTATCCCTATCTGCCCAGATTGTGTCTCATCTAACACTTCTTCAATTGATGAATCAAATCGGACAGGTCTCGTTTCGTACAGTTTTTCCTTCTCCTTAAGCTCAGTAGAGGGAGGTTTAATAGTTTTAACCTCCTCCAGCAACAAATCTTTATCAATCTGCTCGGAATGGCTGTATATGGGGATAAATTCAATAAGAAACAAAAAAATGAAGCAATACTTCACCAACTTCATAAGGTTATTATATCAATTGTTTCAGATATTTTACAAGTTTTTTGGTCAATTCTCTTCGCGAATAGATTCCAATACCCTCCCTGTTAACTACAAACCCTCCCCTCACCATATTCCACACATCAACGATAGAATTCATAATTTGTTCCGGGTCATACGAGTTAATGCATAACCCAGCATTGTGCTTTCTAATAATCCTCTGAGTATCCCCGGGTGGAACAATGGCAAGTATTGGCTTCCCCGCCCATAGATATTCATATACCCTGGTCGGAATACGAGTGGGTTCAAACTCCTCATTCAACACAAGAAGCAAGACATCCGCTTCAAGCATCTCTTTTAACATTTCTTTATGTTCTTTATAACCTTCAATCTCAATTACATCTGTCAGACCCTCATTTCTTACCCATACCTCTTCCTCCTCTTTGAATGCACCTATGAATCTGAACCTGAATCTATTTGCCAGTTCCGAATTAGAGTTTCTAAGCAACTTCACTGCCTTAAGGAAAGGTAAAGCAGTCCTTCTACCGGTAAAGTTCCCACAGCTAAGGAAAACAAACCATTTATCTTCGTGCATTTTAGGGCTGTAATGCACCTCATCAGGGTCATAGCCGTTTGTTATGGTTACAACTCTTTTCTCCTCAAGAAAATTATATCTTTGAACAAACTCATCGGCAAGAGAATGTGTTGTGGTCACTATCAGGTCAGAATTTCCCACTACCTGCCTCTCCATCAGAGCGTCAATAGAATAAGACACAATATTCAAGTCCCTCCTCAAATGGTGGGTATGCCAAGGGTCTCTAAAATCAGCGACCCATGGTATGCCTGTAAGATGTTTTAGTGCTAAACCTGCCAGATGAAATGAGTCGGGAGGGCTTGATGTCATAATCCAGTCATATTTCTTCTCAGATAACATTTTCAATGCTCCGAACACAAGTGATGGAACAGAAAATATCTTCTCATCAGGTGGTATAAGGGACCTCAATAATTTATATATTGGTGCCCTACCATACGAAATTCTATCTGGTGGTCTGTAATTCTCTCCTCTGAATAGATTGACTAAATCCTTTATTACCCTCACCAATCTCAGTGGTTCAGGGGTTTCTACCCTTTTAATATCTACTGATTTTGGAATCTGGTTTAGCAAGCTTTGGTCATAAGAGTGGTAGTGTATTTCCTTTATGGTTAGCACATCAACTTCAATACCCATTTCAGGTAAGAACTTGACGAAATTAAGAGGTCTTATAACACCTGCTCCACCAAGGGGGGGGAAATAGTAAAGAATGTATAGCAGTTTGTATTTAAAAACCATCAGATGAATATAATATCAAATACTGCATAAAGAGAAACACTAAGATTTGACATATTTTTTTATTTGACATTTAGCAATATATTTGGTATAAACTTATCTAGTCAGTTCAAGCAGTAGTTAAAATACTGAACTGGTAGAAGTGTATATTTTTATAAAAAGGGGAATTTTATAGGATGTATAATGATTTTTTTAATACCAGCACAAGAACTGATAAACTAAATTACCGGTCTCTTGCAATTAAAATCGCCTCTCCTGAGAAGATACTATCATGGTCTAGAGGTGAAGTTAAGAAAGCAGAGACCATAAATTATAGAACTTTCAGACCGGAGAGAGATGGTCTGTTCTGTGAGAGGATTTTTGGTCCCACCAAAGATTGGGAGTGTTATTGTGGCAAATATAAGCGTATAAAAAACAGGGGAATAATTTGCGATAGGTGCGGTGTGGAGGTTACCGAATCACGGGTTCGCAGGGAGAGAATGGGACATATAAAATTGGTCTCACCCTGTGCACACATCTGGTTCGTTAAAAGCATACCTAACCGGATAGCCCTCTTACTTGGAATATCTGGAAGAGAACTTGAGAGAGTCATATACTATGCATCATATATAGTCCTAGACCCTGGTGACCCTGAGGTTACTGGTCTCAAGAAGCTACAGTTATTAACGCCCGACCAATATAACATTTTAGGTGAAAAGACCAACTGGGCTTTCAAAGCAGAGATGGGAGCCGAAGCAATAAAAAAATTGCTTTCAGAACTTGACTTAGCAGAACTTTCTCGTGATTTGAGAAAGAAATTTGAAGAAACCAAGTCAAAACAGACCAAGAGAAATATCCTAAGACGCCTTAGGGAAGTAAATAACTTCTTGAAGAGCAACAATAAACCTGAATGGATGATATTGGTCAATCTACCGGTTCTACCACCTGATTTAAGACCACTTGTTCCATTAGATGGTGGTAGATTTGCTACAAGTGACTTAAATGACCTATACAGAACGGTGATAAATAGAAACAACCGTCTTCGCAAATTGATTGAGATAAGGGCTCCAGAGGTAATTCTAAAGAACGAAAAGCGAATGCTTCAGGAAGCGGTAGATGCACTCATTGACAATGGAAAGAGGGGTTTCACCATAAGGGGAGCGAGCAACCGCCCTTTGAAATCACTCACAGATTCATTAAAGGGTAAGCAGGGCAGGTTCCGCCAGAATCTTCTGGGCAAGAGAGTTGACTATTCAGGAAGGGCAGTTATCGTCGTCGGTCCAGAATTGAAGATACACCAATGTGGTATTCCAAAGAGAATGGCACTGGAACTTTTTAAGCCATTTGTAATCCAACGCCTTGAGCAGAAGGGATTTGTTCACACAATCAGGAGTGCAAGAAAGCTTCTGGACCAGGCGAGACCAGAAGTATGGGATGTTCTCGACGAAGTGATAAGAGACCATCCTGTTCTGCTAAACAGAGCTCCAACCCTCCACCGCCTGGGTGTTCAGGCATTTTTACCTGTCCTAGTTGAAGGCGATGCTATACAGGTTCATCCGCTGGTATGTGCCGCCTTCAATGCTGACTTCGACGGTGATACTATGTCTGTTCATGTTCCCATCTCAGTAGAATCACAACTTGAAGCGCTCATCCTTATGCTATCTTCCAGAAACATCTTATCACCGGCACATGGTGGTCCACTGGCAGTCCCATCAAGAGATATGGTCCTTGGACTATATGCTCTGACAAAGGAGAAATCTGGAGAAGAAGGCGAAGGTATGTTGTTCTCTGATATGGATGATGCTATATCTGCATACCAACAGGGAATAGTTGGAAGAAATGCTAAAATCAGGTTGAGATATGGTAGTGAAATAATAGACACCACTATTGGTAGGATATTATTCAATGAACTTCTTCCCGAGGAACTGAGATTTATAAATGAATTGATAGACAAGGACAAAATAACTGAATTAGTCGCACTTTCTTATAAGAATCTTGGTAATGCAAAAACAGTAGAGATGCTTGACAAGTTGAAGGATGCTGGTTTTCTCTATTCTACAATATATGGCATATCAATGTGCGTGGATGACATCCTCATTCCGCCAGAAAAAGACAAAATACTCGCAGATGCTCAAGATGAAGTGAAAAAAGTCTGGAGGGACTATAAAAAGCAGATAATAACAGAGGGAGAAAGATACAATAAGATAGTTGACATCTGGACTCAAAACACAGACCTCCTTGGAGACCTGATGTATAAGAACATGAAGGAAGATAGAGAAGGTTTCAATCCAATATATATGATGGCTCAATCGGGAGCAAGAGCATCCAAAACTCAGATAAGACAGTTGGCTGCCTTGAGAGGTCTGATGTCTAAACCCCAGAAGAGATTAACAGGTGAGGTGGGCGAGATTATTGAAAACCCCATAACCTCAAACTTCCGTGAAGGACTAAGTGTCCTTGAATACTTTATATCCACTCATGGTGGAAGAAAAGGGCTAGCAGATACTGCTCTCAAGACGGCTGATGCTGGCTATCTAACAAGACGCCTCATTGATGTAGCACATGATGTAATTGTCGTGGAAGAGGACTGCGGAACACTTATGGGCATAGACATAACTGCTCTCAAGTCGGGTGAAGAGACCATAGAGCCATTGAGTGATAGAATTCTTGGAAGGGTCTGTCTGGAAGATGTGTATAATCCCATAACGGGAGAGATAATTGCTAATGCTAATACCCTTATAGACGAAGAACTATCAGAGAAGATAGAGAATGCTGGTGTTCAATCAGTAAGGATACGTTCAATATTGACCTGCGAGAGTAAGCGTGGTGTTTGTGCTAATTGCTATGGCAGAAACCTTGCTACAGGTCGCAAGGTTGAGGTCGGAGAAACAGTAGGGGTGATTGCTGCACAATCTATAGGTGAACCCGGAACTCAGCTTACCCTTAGAACATTTCACATCGGTGGAACAGCAAGCAGAATTATCGAGCAGTCAAAGATAACTTCTGGAGGTGATAGGGTCGTTAAATACCACCAGTTGAAGACAATAAAGAGAGATGGTGAAACAACTGTTGTTGTATCGCGAACTGGTGAGGTCTCCCTAAATGATGAAAAGGGTAGAGAAAGAGTTAGATATATTGTTCCTTACGGTGCCAGTATGCTTGTTTCAGATGGCTCTAAAGTCAAAAAAGGTGACATTATCTTTGAGTGGGACCCCTACTCAGAACCAATTCTATCAGATATATCAGGAAAGGTTCATTATATTGACATTGTGGAAGGAGCCACAATGAGAGAAGAGATAGACACATCTGGAATGCGACAGCGCATGATTACCGATTACAGGGATAAGAAATTACACCCAAGGATTATCATAGAACCAGAAGATGGTGATAATGAATCCACCTTCTCAGTGCCTTCTGGCTCCTATCTTATAGTGAGAGATGGTGAAAGTGTGAAAGCAGGGGATATCCTCGTCAAGATTCCAAGGGGCATAGGAAAAACACGAGATATTACTGGAGGACTACCGAGAGTTCAGGACTTATTTGAGGCAAGAAAGCCCAAAGACCCTGCAATCGTCACAGAGATAGATGGAAGGGTAGAGTTCAAAGGCATAACCAAGAATAAGTGGTCCATCGTAGTGCATGGAGATGTTGAAGAAAGAGAGTATCTGATACCCTTAGGTAAACACCTAAAGGTTCAAAATGGTGACTATATACATGCAGGGCAACAGCTCTGTGAAGGCATGATTAATCCCCATGATGTCCTCAAGATAAAAGGCGACAAAGAGGTTCAGAAATATTTAGTAAACGAAATACAGGAGGTCTATCGTCTTCAAGGTGTCAAGATAAATGATAAACACTTTGAAGTAATTGTTTCTAAGATGCTCAGAAGAGTCAAAATAGACGACCCTGGGGACAGTGAATTCCTCCCTGACGAAGAGGTTGACAAGTTCACCTTCAAAGAGGTAAATGAATCATTGATAAAGCAGAAGAAGAAGCCCGCAACTGCTCACCCCATATTGCAGGGCATTACCAAAGCGAGTTTATCTACCGACAGTTTCATCTCAGCTGCTTCGTTCCAAGAGACCACCAGGGTTCTCACTGAAGCCGCTGTTGCTGGAAAACGCGACTTCCTTCAGGGTTTAAAAGAGAATGTAATAATAGGTCACCTCATACCCGCTGGAACAGGAACCATTGACAGGGAACCTTATCTTAAAGCAGTTTCGAGAGAAATAGGTGAAGTCATTGAGCAGAAAAGGATTGAAAGAGCAGAGAGAGAAGAGATAGAGAAAGAAGAAAAGATAGAGACAGGAGCATAATATTGCTATAATACCTGATAAATTAATACTATGGAGGAGATATGCCAACGATAAATCAGCTAGTTAGAAAAGGAAGAAAATCTGTAAAAAAGAAGTCAAAATCGCCTGCTCTCAAGGGTTGCCCCCAGAAGAGAGGAGTATGCACAAGGGTATGGACTATCACTCCAAAGAAACCGAATTCTGCACTGAGAAAGGTTGCAAGGGTAAGGTTAACCAACAACATAGAAGTAACCGCATATATCCCTGGAATAGGACACAATCTGCAGGAACACTCAATCGTGCTTATCAGGGGTGGAAGGATAAAGGACCTACCTGGAGTAAGATACCACATATTAAGGGGGACCCACGACTCACTAGGTGTTGAAGGAAGAATGAAATCCCGTTCCAAATACGGAACCAAAAAGCCAAAAAAATAATTATAAATTGTAAGTTTTGATATAATAGTAGGAATATTTGAGAGGATGATGCTATTTGCCAAGGTCAGGAAAAGTAGATAAGAGAGGAACTTTCAAGGACAAGAGGTTTGGTAATGTATTGGTCTCTATGTTCATCAATAAATTGATGAAAAAAGGGAAGAAATCTGTCGCAGAGAACATATTCTATAATGCTATGAACATCATCGCCAGTAAGATGGAGAAAGACCCCATAGAGGTCTTTGAGAAAGCAATTGAAAATGTCAAACCTATTCTTGAAGTAAAGTCCCAAAGAGTAGGAGGTGCAACTTACCAGGTTCCAATAGAAGTAAGAGGAGAAAGACGCACATCTCT
>Ga0164310_10000113_pt1 | contig 39592 bp, 51 predicted proteins | sample GuaBasSedimGuay1_FD_121795 | JGI IMG/M metagenome (GOLD analysis project Ga0164310, IMG submission 121795) | Subseafloor sediment microbial communities from Guaymas Basin, Gulf of California, Mexico - Guay1, Core 4569-9, 0-3 cm | ecosystem: Environmental > Aquatic > Marine > Hydrothermal vents... | reverse complement strand
CTCGTGTTAATTCATCGAGAGTATCTGCTGCTTGGTCTCCCAAGATTTCTGCTGCTTCCATAAGCACTTTGTCTGCTGATTGGTATGTCAAAACATCTGAAACTTGGGTGAAGTCACCATATTGTTTCACTGTCGCTTGAATATCAGTAACAGACAGAGAGCTACCAGCCGGGGTTGTACCTTCCGTGAGCGGTGTTGTCGCTGCACTTAGGTTTGCGTATCGTCGGAATTTAATGTTTCCTGTTCCGAAGTTGGCAGGAACGTCTCGGATTTGCGCCCATCGCATATGAACGAAATTTGAGACTACTCGTTCCAATAGAACTGCATCGTAGAATGATGCTACTTCTAGTGGGATTGTTCCCGCAGAAGATGTGTTGGGGAACGATGCTGGGTATGTAGTTGATACATTGGCCATTTTAAAAATGAGTTAGTGGTAAAAATCCACTAAGACCGTTCGATTCTGCTCTTTTCTGCCTCTAAGTCCTGATGAGAAACGCCTGTCCAATCTTTTTTCGGTGCTACGCCAGTTTGTTGTGGCATAACTCCAATCGCGGGCATATTGTTTGCGGCCTCTTGCCCGGCCTGTTGTGCAATCATCGCGTCTCGTGCCGCTGCTCCGAATACCTCATTTGCGATACTCTCTAGTGGAACTTGTGCTCGTGACGGATGTTTGTAGTAAGACTTGATTGTTTCGGCTTGCGCTGCGTACATTGGATTTTTCTGAATGAAATTATCAACATCTTGGTCTTGTTGCCCGGAGGCGATTGAATCAATTTGTTGCATCTTCCCTCCAAATGCCTCCTGTACTGCTGTTTGCGCAATTTGTGCAACCTGTGCTTCCGTGATTCCAGTCGGCGGTGTTTCTCCTCCTGCTGGCGGGGCTGCTGGTGGCTGCGCATCGAATTTCTTAATCTTTGCTTGAAGACGTGCTATTACAGCATCTTTATTGTCTTGTGGGGTTTGCCTCGTTGGAGGCACGTTCTGCGTTTGCGGCGGTGTCTCGCCCGCTGGTGGTGTTGGAGGCTGTGCTCCTGCGCTACCTGCTGGTGGAGTTGGTGGAGGAGTTCCTCCGGTCTCACCCGCTGCCGGAGCAGGAGGTGGTGTTGTTGTCGTATCAGTCATGTTAATAAGCGGTTTTAAAAAATATCTCACCCGAAGGTGGTAAAGTCTCGGTAAATCCCCGGTGGATTTGACTGTGGTTTGAAAACATAATTCGCAGAAATTATGTCTTCGAGCTGTTGAAGGCTCAATGAAACGAGCGGAGAAGGTCAAAACAACCGCAAAAAAGTCCCAACCTTGGCTCGTTTCATGAAGCCCTCAACTAATAACTCTCTCGAAATGTAAAAGAACCTAAACCTCTACGTCTGGGTTTTGTGTGCCCGAAGCCACAGAAAAAGGGTCGTTCATCATCCCTTCTTCCGTAGTTTCCGGTACGTGTTTTAAAGAGTTGATTAACTCTTCCGCTCCCGCCTCAAAGTCTTCTAAGAAAACTCTCTGCCCTCGCCAAATATCAAAGTCTCTCAACGTAGAAACTCCATTGCGAATAACTCCATTAAAATCAGAATCAAGCCGAGAGTTAATCTCAGATATAAGAACCTTCCACCCTGCGGTGGATTTCATGTGCTCTATTGCCTGTATTTTTTCTCCGTCGTTCATTTTATTGTGGGGTTGTAGGAGGCGCTATTGGTTGAACATTCTTCTGAACCTGCATCTGCTTCATTTGTTGTTGCTGTGCTTGTTGTTGTTGAATGTCTTGTTGTACTCCCTGTGGCAATGCCTCTGGGTTTCTCTTTATAAGCATGAGAGCTGCTTTGTGTTGCTTTAAGTGTTCTTGCTTCTCCTTCGTTTCTTTTGCCCTCTGATGTATTTCTATATGAAGTTCGTGATTATCGCGAATAGAAACTTTCGGTTTTTTCGGTTTTTTCTCGTTCAATAATTTGTTTTCGTCCTCTGCCATAAGCTCGTCAAACGATTTTGGGAACATTCTATCAATCTCGTCCAAGGTGAGTCCAGACTCTTGCGCAATCTTTCTGTCTAGCGCATTCATGTTTACGTCAGGATTCCCTGCCACGTTTTGTTTCAAGTTGGTGAGTTGCCCTAGCTTCTGCATTTTCTCTGCACGAGCCACCGCTTTTGACTGAACGTACACATCTGGGTCTGCTTCTGTAATAAGATTCTCTCGGGTGAATGTTCTAAATTCTGCCCCAGTCATACCTGTTATTCGTACTGTCTTTTTATCAAGCCCTGCTTTTGCGCTATCAAAGAATAATTTGTACAGTTTGTACCATTGTCGCCAAAAAGCCTCCTCACTCCAACCGAACACTTTTGCGGTGAGAGAAAATCTTGTGTCTGCCTTTTGATTCATTAGCCCTACCTCGAACGCAGTTTGTCGTCCAGAAGAAACCGTCCCTTGTTGTAATGCGGGAGTTGCTGTCGCATCCTGAGCATCTTGGTCAAGTTGCTTCAACATCCAGTCTGTCTGCTGTCCTAATTCTGGTTTCGGAACCGCTTGGATTGAGCCAGATGGGTCTCCCTCCACCGGAATATGTTTCCCGAGCTTCAAGTTTAAGTAGTTTCTGTTTTTAATCCTGTTTGCGTTGTACATAAACATTGGATACAGAGCATATTCAACCCCCTGTAACGCAAGATTTTTAAGCACCGCTCGTGCTCGCTGTTTGTCTTCCGTAATATCAGAAACGCTCACTCCGTCCCAATCATGAGACATTGGGCTGAACGGTCGGTCAATCATTCCCCACTTCTCCTGTTGTTTCAATTTATTATATCGAACAATCTTTGTATAGTTGTTCGCAAGCGTTACTATTACCCGCTTCCCTTTAAATATAGTTCTCCATTCCAATCCGTGAATATGTTCCTGCCCTCCTGTTAGATTTGAAAACTGAAACATTGACTGAAAGCCTTGTGCATCAAGCCGCTCTTCTTCTGCCCTTGCCGCACGGTTCTCATTGCTGACTCCAGTTTCTGGTTGTAGTTCTCCTACATTGAAGTAAACATTGCTTTCTGCCTCCATTACATTTTTTGGAAGCATAATGTCCCTTCCTCCAAACCTCATGGCTCCTCGACCCTGCATGTCCCCATTTATAGATTTTGCAGAAGGGTCTCTGTACCAAGTCATTGGGTCTATAATCTCCGGAGCAGGACACATTCTTTTTCTATCAAACCCCATCATGTCGCAAATCCCTCTCCCAAAAAACATTGAATCCCAAATCCATTGGTAATCAAGTTTAGATTTTTGCATTTCAACGAAATCAAATTTCATAACTTCGTTCAAGTCTCTCGCGTGTTCTGTATCTCCCTCCTCTCTCGGAACAAACTCTGACATTAATTCGTCTTGATACAACGCAGAAAATAACGTCTGAAACGTCGTATACATTAAAGTGTCACCAATCGCCTTCTTATTCCGCCTCTGATTATTATACAATTTCAATCTTACCGCCCACTCCTCCCACTTTGGATTCATAAAGTCATACGACATCCGTCGCTCAGTAAGAACCTGCTGAACAAGCGCCATTTGGTCTTCTGGTGTCAGTCCTGTTTTTGCCTCAACCTCAAGCGAGTCTCGCAAAATGCCAGCCTTGTCTTCGTTGGTCAGTTCTGTTTTTGGGGCCATATATGAATTTGTGAAGCGCCGGTTGTTTCTCAAAGTATCGGGCCTACGATGCGTCCGTGTCAAGTTTTTCCATAGCTTTTTCTGCCAACTGAACCCTTTGGCATTCAAAATGATGCACATTTTTCAGGCAACACCCACAAACATTCACCATTTCTCCTATATTGGCGATATGGTATTTGTGTTTTGCCGGCTTTGAACACATTAAACATTTCATTTTACTGTTGGTTATTAATATTTCCCAAAGAAAGACGAAGCTTGGTTTGTGGGCTTCCGGACATATTATATTCAAATAGCTTGACAATCAAATGCGTCCAGTCGACTCGGTCGTTCTTTGTAATCTTCACAAATCCAAGTTCGTGGTATTTTTTACATTTTTCTACTCCAAAAGCAGTCAACATGTTTTCTCTGGTTACCTCTAATCCAGTTTGTATAGTTTTTAGCTTTAATGGGTAACTTTGAAGTATAATTATTTTCCCGCTATTTAATCTTTCTAGAACTTTTCCGTAAATTTGTTTGTGTTGCTTCATGTTGTCTGCAGTCTAACTCTCCCTTTCTTAAGAAGATCGAGCGTTCAAGAAGGTTTAAAAAGGCCTCTGAACTTAATCAGTAAAGAATCTTTCATTGGACTTGCTCTGGCCTCTCCCTTTCCGACGTGAGTCTCGGAACTAAGATGGTGCTCAGGTTTTAAATAGATTCCCTGAACGAATGAGGTTTCCAACTTAAGCAACTACGCGAAGGCATTTTGCTTAAGTATTGTTAGTGGTTGCACAATTGCACGTCGTTTGTCTAATGCCACAAGTCACACTCGTAGATGGCACAACGTACTTACTTTAGAAGAGCTTCCCGCAACTAACGGTCTACCCCTACTAACCAATGAAGACTGAAAGAACAACTTTACCGCTATGTAGGTTTTACTAGTAAAGTATAGCCAGTAAATCTAGCGGTATAAGTAAAAACCGCCGACCAAACCCCGAAGGGAATCTGAGACGACGGTCTGACGATTTTTACTCGATATTCATTATAAAGGTCTCAGTCCTTAAATGAAAGCCACCGTAACCATAGCACAATGAAAACTAAATGCAAGTTTTTTTTACGCAAATGGGTCAGAGCCCAGCGGAGAGTTGTCCTGTCCCGCAAATGTCATATCTTCTCTTCTCATATTATCAAGTGGCAAGTCCTGCGCATAGTTTGGCATTGGCTCAAATCGTGGCTCTTGTATTAAGAATCTCCCGAGATTTTCAATCATGTGGTCGTCTTTGTCGAGAGGCTTCTGTTTTGCCCCCCGCTTGTCTGCTGATTTACCCGTCCAATCGTCCCATCGGTAATGCTCCATCTCATAAATGGTTCTCTTGCATGTATCAAACACATATACATCTGGATGTTTCAGAAATTCCTCTCCGACTTTTGCATAATCCAAAGCCTCGGCAATTCTTCGGTCACTTGCCTCACGTTGTTTCGTCGCCTCGATATAATTCAATCCAAATGTCCTGAATCTGTCTGCCATAGAATATTGCGTATGTTGGTCTGCTGTGAAAATCCAAGGGTCGGCAATGTGTTTTACCACCCTGTGCCTCGCATCTTTTTCCAAAATTCTATATGAAACATCACTCGTAGTACCATTTACCCAAAGCTCGTCCACAACAAAGTGTCTTCCGTGTCTGTCTGTGGCGCACCAAAGAGCCGCATCTTCTGTTCTCGGGTGTGGGTCTAGCATTTGCCACACAGAATAATCTTCTGGCTTCATCTCGAACGGAGGTATGACATGTACACGCCTATTCCATTTTTTGAACACCATTCCTGTAAGGTGCTGAAATTTCCCCAGAACACGAGCCTGCATGTCTTCATCGTCATACTGAGCAATCATTGTCTCAATATTCTCCTTATTTAAAAACCCTCGTATTGCCTCTGGGTGCCCCTTACACGCACTCCAAACAGAAGCCTCTATGAAAGTCCTCTTCCCCGCCTCTGCGTCCTCACTGTTTATAATTTTGTCGTACATCCACGCTGAGCCTGTAAGCGGTGTCGCCGTAATAAACATCTTCCCTCCCATCCGCAAACGAGAAACACATGCCTTGTAAATATTTTCCGGGCACGGCTCGTCAATCCAAATCAATCCAAGGTTCACAGACTCAAACTCCTTCGGGTCTTGTTCCGTAGACATAATGTCAATCGTCCATCCAGTATCAGTAGTCCAGAGACACTCAAACGCTCTCCCCTCCTTTTTCGCAGTATACCTTCCTTTCGGCAGCCACTTCTTCAATTCAGGAACAATGTTCTTTGTAATATTCGTCGGGTCTGACACAATCCGCACTCTTTTTAAATATGGCCACTCCGCCATAAGCTTCTGCTGAAAAAATTTATTCCCACAAGGAAACATAAGATGAGCGAGCATGTTAAATCCAACTGTGCTCTTTCCAATTCCATTCGCAGCAGAAAAAAGTGTGATGAAATATTTTCCCTCAAAAACCGTATTCACGAACTCCTCCCCCTTCCCTGTGGGGATGTAGACCTGATGCGGCTGCTCCTTTGTCCTCCTAAGCAATTCCCGCATAAGCTGTTCTCTCGTGAATTTTTTTGTCATACTGTTTTGAAAGGTTTCGGGAACTCTCCGTCAACAAGTTTGTATTTATACAGATTTTTTTCCAACGCTGCGTGCGAATCTCTGGCTCCTGTCACAAGCTTCGCAGCCAGAACCCCCTCGTGAACATACTTCTCTAGCGTTTTCTGTGAAAACTTCACATACGTCCCATAAAATCTCTTGCTCTTCGTGTTCACGAGCTTCATCCCAATTGTTACATGTACCTCCTCGCCCCCAAGTGGCTCTCGAACATTTATGACCGTCTCAGAAAACTTTATGAGTTTCGCAAGACTGACCTTCTGCAAGTCCGGAAAGCCCACACCAAAAGAATATTCTGGTTTTTTCTCACACTCGTGCCGTACAAAATATTGTACCCGAAAATTTTTAAGCTTCTTTTTGTTCATTGTTTCTGGATTCATATTCTACTAACAAGTCCAACACCGCGTGCATATCTTTAAAACTCACTCCACGCCTACGCGCGAGCTGGTACACATAGCCCTTCTTTAGCCCTGTGCGCTTTGCAAAATCTGCTGCGGTTATCGTTATCATCTCTTAAATACTATGTGGTGGTCAGTTTTCAGTCAAGTTTTCGTATCAAAGAAGCGTCATTTGCGGGTCTTCTTTTTTTTCTCCCATCTCATCAAGGGGTAGTTCGACTGTTTTGTCCGGATGGTATTTATGAAAGAATACGACAGAGCAAAATAATTGTTTCCGATGTCCTTCAAACTCTCTTTCCGCAGAATGCTTCTTGAATTTTTCTGTGGAAATTTTATACCCAATGTTTGTATCCGTATCCAAAATCCTAATCACATCCGATTCTTTTGAAATAATATCGTCAAAAGCCTCTTTGTCCATTCCCCAAGATGGGATTTCCCGGTACATGTGAGCCTTCCCAGAGACATTCGCCCTTGTGAACGCTCGGTTCTCAATCGTACCAAGGAATAATTTTCCTCCCGGGGTTTTGATTATTACGTTTCTCATTCTGTTTGAATTAATGCCCTAGAAAGTGTAAGGCTTGCTCCTGCGAACATGCTGTCTCTTTCGCGCCGTCCAAGCTCATTCAGTCTCTCGTTATGAGTGGAAAGAAAGTCGTCCTTTGTTGCTACCATGATTATCATTGGCTCTCCCACGCTGTCTACGATTTTTTTCAATTGTCCGAGCAATAGTTCTGCCCCCTTGTCTGTTATTCCCATTTACAATTGTTTGAATAAGTCTTCTAATTTTTTTTGTAGTCGTTTTATTTCTGCCAACAAAGTGCGAATCTCGCTAAGAATAACAGCCTTGCTTTTTACGGTTGGAACATATTTCTTCCGCACGACTGGTCGAATAACCCTTGCCTCCTCCTTAATAACTGGCGCAATCTCCCGAATAACCAGCTTCGGGGCCTCTACCGTCTTTGCACTGCTCAAAGAACGAACCCCTTTATGCCCAAACGCACCAACGGTGAATGATGGGAGAATAAAAAGACACAACACGATGCCGACTGATAGTTTCTTCATGCCCACACCCTATCACAAACCTTATCATTTGTCAACTCGGTTTCAATAATTGCAAAGTCTTGCGTACCCGGGCTTGCATTTTTTATTTATAGTCTTCCTTAGCCCAAAATCAAAAAACCCCTTCTTCTCTAGCTCGCTCGCCTCAAAAGAAACAATCTCAAGAAATCGCCCCTTCGCGTATTCGTGTTTTCCAGTCTTCGTTAAAATCTCCCACGCTGGCTCTAGATTCTGCCCACGGTACTTCTCGTTCCACAAAATCCCCAAACAAGCTGCTTCGTTGTCAACAGCGTATGGAGAATTATACTCACACTCCTTCCGTCGGCCATTTTTTTTGTATTTAATTTTCATCTAGCGGTTTTTAAGGTTTGGGAATCTTTAATGCGTGTGAAGTTTTTGAATATTCCTAATCACAGAATGCCGATGCCGATTTCGATACCGATTCCCTGTGCCAGTATCTCAGTCCTAAAGACCTATTGTCATTTTTGAGTGGGAGAGTTTTATAGGATTTTAGTGTCCTTTCTGGAACGAATCAGGTGGGTCACCCCCCATACCAACCACTTATTTAATTTTTGGAAGCGTCCTCTCCCATTCCTCTGCCATTGCTGAGTATGTCACAGCGAAGAAGATATTCCAAGTAAGAATCCCTCCAAGTGGCACCAGCCATCCAAAATGAACCTCCTGCGCGAACAATACTCCAATTGCAAATATCGCAAGAACTCCAACCCCATAATGCCAATTCGCCCTTTTGACATAGAATTTGCACATCTCTATCCGCTCTGTCGTCGGTTGTATTTTATTCATTATTTCTTCGGATTATTTAGCTCCTTCTCGGCTCTCGCAACCGCCTGTTTCAATATCCCCTGCCACATAGCCACCGTAAAGGGCCTCCGTACCGACACCGCTTGCTTCCTTTTCATTTTAATAAATTAAATCCAAATCAAAGTGCTCTATCTCGTGCTGAAAGATTGCAGCGTCTTTCCCCGAGAAGCGCCCCTTCTGCCCACCGTCTGTCACTATTTGTTTCGCCGTTATATGCGCCAAAACAAATTCGACCTCTATCAAGTTATATCTCTCTACTTCAACCGGAGACTCATTCGCAAACGACAGACACCCCTCCCGGTGTTTATATTTCTGTTTCTGGCTCGTAATTACCGGGTTTATATAGATAGTCCCATCTTTTTTCACAAAGAAGCGTAGCGGGTCTTTTCCTGCGACCTGCACATGTGCCACCGCCTCACCCCCCGGGTACATACCAATCGGCTCAAAACAGAGCTTGTGCATTTCCTTGGCGTACTGTAAGAGTCTTTGAGAATCTCCCAACAAGACCTCTCTTGATTTTATCTCCGGATGCGTTTCTAGAATCTTCATTTGCGATTGAATTATATAATATGCTTAAATTTCCGACTTAGTTATATCCCCCCCCCTATGGAGCATTGTACCCAACAATAAGGATTGCCAGAGTAACGCCAGCACCGAACAAAATAGTAAATATTTCTAACGTGCTCGTCCACGGCCTCTCAATAACAATGTTTAGCATTTTCACCACAAAGACAGATACAACGTATGCGAGCATTGTCCCCTTGGTAATTGTCCCCATTGTGCATAGTCTTTAAGAATTTGATTGCGAAGGACAGATTTGAACTGACATTATTCCGGATTATGAGTCCAGCGAGTTACCAATACTCTACTCCGCTTTATCCTCTCAAGGATTGTATCGAGGCAAGGATTTGACGAGTTTTGGATTATAGTGAGTTTCGCACTTAAATACTCGTATAGTCACCTTGCATGAGCGACCAGATTTCCCTTGGGAGGGTCTTTATGTGAATGTACACAGGTGCTCTTCCCAGTATGTAGTGTCTACCTATTCCACCACTCGATACAATCTCTCAAAGAACATTTAGTAGCCCCCGAAGAGGCCACGAGCCCGAAGGCATAACTTGGGGGTTCTCACCCCTCTCCGTTTAACGGCTGATTAAATTCCGTAGTTTCGGAGTCATTCTCACAAGGGTTATCATCCCTTTAGCGGCTGCATGAGGTTAGCAGCTCCCAGTTATTCGAGGACAGGCTTGCCGCCCCCTATGCCTAACAATCTCTATTTCATACCAACGAATCGCCTGCGCCTCCTGCCGAAAGCATTTACTTCTTATCCGCTCTCCATTACACCTAAACTCAGAATACCAACTTGCCCCAGCACGATACACCCCCTTCACGGAGCATGTCTTGTTTTTCTGAACCACCGTATTCCATTGATCCTGCGCTCTCGTAACATCTCTTAAATTCTCTAGCTTGTTATTCTTCCTGTTGCCATCCTTATGGTCTATTTGACCAGAAATGTCCCCAACAAACTCAGAATAAACAAGGCGATGCACCAGAACTCGCTTACTGACCCCATTATTGCAAAGCATTACAGACATATACCCCTTTGTCTCGCAACACTGACTAAGATGCTTCCCGCGACGGAGACTTAACACCTCCCCATCACTAGATACACTATACAGCCCCTCATATCCGGAAATGTCTCTATACTCCTTCATGCCACCATCCTAGCACACCTCAACAAATAAGTCAAATCTAATGATACGAAAAACCCTAAGATAAAACTGACCATGCTTTTCCAGAAAAAAATAAAAATTAGCTGAAACGTACTCCACAACCCAACATCCACGAACACAATTATTAAGCCCAGGGGGCCCAAAAATACACCAATCCCGCCAAATCTAAGGTATTTATCCAAATATACTCACAAACCCAACAAACTCCATATCTCCCGCACGAACACCTTTACAGACGTTTAACCAATGTACACCCACACATCCACCACACTTGACTTTATTCACCACGTTTATTGTATGATACGCAAATCCCTTACACAAAACTGACCATCGTTTTCTGGGAAATCGGGGATGTGGGCCTGGGGACTATTATATATACAAACCAGTACCCCCATGGGTGCATAGGGGAGTAGGGGGGGGGGCTAGAAAGAGTTTTACTTACAACAATACACATTGTGTTAAGTAGCGCCCAAACGCCAATACCCCCACTATAAAAGACATTCACAGCTCTTGACGTGATTTATTGTACTACTCTTGGGGATTGTCCGTTAGTTCTGGCAATAGGTCTAGACTCACTTCACCCATTCCTCCCGCCTCTTGTAGTGCGGTCATTAGGCCTACAATGTCCATATCATCCATTGGATTCGTTTGTTTGACTTCGACTGGTGCGTAATCTCCTCGTACCTTAAATAGTAGGTCCAATCCCTTTGACACTGCGCCTGCGTCCACTTTGTCTACCTCTACCACCTTCCCGAAAGATAAACGCTTCTCACGCTTATTTATGAGGCCCTTAAGCCGCTTTACGACTAGGTCGTCGGTCAATCCGCCTGCCTCAAACTTATTGAGAATGGCTTTCTGATGGCTCTTGAACACGGGATTCTGTTCTATGTCGGTGACGTTCGTTTTAGGCGAATACCCAGCGAGCTCTTTTGCCCTTGTTCTGGTATTGCCGACTGCTACTGCCTCTGCGTACTTTTGGATGCGCGGTTTTTTCTGTGACATGGTGGGTGGTTTATGTGCTGAAACACGCTTAGAATGCATGAAATATGTTTTCCAATCAAGTATTTGTTTTTTCTGTTTTGGTGGATGTGTGGCTATGATTGAGTATTCAGGCATAATTTAGGGCATTTTAGATTGTTTTGAAAAAGAATAGTTGATTTAAATCAGTTCTAAGCGTTTTAAATGATGAGTTGGTGTTTGTGTGTCTTGAGTGTGTGGAGTGGTTAGGTAATGTTTTCTTTTGCCGAGATTGAGTATTTTCTGGGGCGTGCTGAATAGCCTAGAATCAATAAGACTTGAGGCGTGATAGTTTTTGGGTGTAGTTTGGTGTATTGGTACGGTTTGAGATATACGGCAGAAATGGGGAGGTCCTACTGTTTGGACCGGTTTCGTGTAGCTTTCTACTAATTTCATTGATTTACTCTTGTATACGTTCTTTCTAAGGTCTTTATATATTGTTATGGGGTGTTAGTACCTCTTTTCATTTGCCGAACGTGATTAATTTATTTCTATGCGTATGTACACTAAAAAAGCCCCCTGCGATATGTAGGAGGCTTTTATGTCTTTCTTTCTTGTAACTATTAAACAAAGAGCTTTGCCGTTGGAGTGAGTTTGAAAAGCTCAATGTAAATATGGACTGTGTACAATTTTCTTTTGCCCTCTTTCCATTCTTTAATATCTCCTTTCGTTGCCGGACAATTGTTTTCATCCACCAGAACATTTGCCACTATTTCAAACTTGTCATTCCCCTCGCGGTTATCGCCTTCATATTCCTTGTATGTGTATTCATCTACACAAACCACGTTTTCCATGTAATCTCTTACCGCGTCGAAGGCTTTTTCTTCTTCGCTGAAATGGTCAATTTGAAATGCGTTAACATTTTCAAGCTCCCCCCTCTCGTAATCATCCAAATATACGTCATGTTGTGCCGAGATGTAGTATTTTTTATTCATTGTAGTATTATTAAATAGGTGAACAAGTCCAGTTCTTACCGTCTGGCGCGATATCTAGATACTCAGTCGCCGCGCATACTCTATTTTCTACATCTATCCGATAAAGTATCGAGAACTTGTTTAGATAAAGAGAAAGGAATAGGAAGAATAGCGCGACAAGCGCCGTTGCTGCAAATTGTAGTAAGTCTTTCATTTTAAAAGGTTTTTAAGGTTTCTTCCTGCATACATTCCGCACAATATTCGGTTTGGAATGTAGGCGCGTCTTTTCCGCATGATGTACATGTAGTTGCTTCCATTGTAATTTTTAATTAAGATTTTAAGGGCATGACAATAGCCGTCACTTTGTCAGTTCCCTGTTCTGCGGATAATACAAGTGGTTTGTTTTTTGTGACCTTTAGCGTTACCCTGTCATTCGATTGCTTGCTTTTAAACGGCTCTAGGGCTTCAATCAATAGCTTTGCGTCGAATTCAATTTCTACGTTAAAATCTTTTGTCGGGATAATTTGGTCAATGTTAGGATAGTTTCCAAAACCTGCCGTTTTGTTCTCTATTGTCTCTATTTCAACGTCTTTATCTACTGCTTTAAATGTTTTGATAAACTCTGGCAAATTCAAGAGCTGGCCCTTTTCCCCTACATCATTCTTTTCCTTGCTCTCGATTATCAATAGTTTGTATGTATCCGTTGCAACCATTCTATTTTTTTCGATTAAGATTGTACTTAGAATGGGCCGTGTCTGTTCTTTTGCGAATTTTGCGAATCTGTAAGCCGTTTTTGCGTTGATTTTCATTGTAAAAGTTTTTTAGAAATTATTTTATTGGTTCAAAAGTAGTTGAAAGCAAAAGTGTTATATTTTTTCCCTCCGCCTTCCCTATAAACTCAAAGCCTCTTTTTTGTAGCTCCTTAATGGCCCCCTCTGATTGGTCGTTTAAAGAATAATCAAACGGCAAGTAAAAGGATTGTTCAAACCTGTATGACGTTATTTTTATTCGTGCGCCATTTGTATCCGTTGCACCAAAATATTTAACCTCTACCGCATGTAAGTTCTGAATTGTTGCCGTTGCCGATTGTGTAATTTTTTTCATTTTTGTAATTGTTTAAATTTGCTTGTAACCGTCGAACCACTCGCACGATACGCCATTTTTCCCTTTTGGATGTGTACTGCTTGAGGTGTCTTCCCTATTACACCATTTCCGCGCCTCCTTTAGTGATACCCCTCTTTTTTGTACCCTTGCTTTTCTGCCGTCTTCGTACATTCTGATGATGTTGTATGATTCACTCATTGTGTTTAGTTTTTAGAGTTAGAAAGAATTAAATCAATCTTTTTTTGGTTCTCTTTTACTACTGCGTCTCGTACTTCCTCTGATATACTTGCCGATTGTGCTATGTGGATTTTTTCTTTAAATCCTTCGATTCTTGCCGTTGCCGTTTGTGTAAGATTTTCCATTATTTAAAAAGTGGGTAAAAGAACAAAAAGACGTAAAAGCTAATTGCTCCGAAAATAAAAATTGTATCTAGCGTGTTTCTGAATTTCTTTTTCATTGTGCCATTGTTAGTAGGTGAGTTTCTGCGTAGCTTATTAGCTGATACCCTGCGAATAGTATAAAAGCCACTCGCGCTATTAAATTCAATGCCGTCGCCGTTTTTGTTGTATTCATTATGCAAGCTCTAAATAGGTAGGAATTTCTAGCCCCTTTTCTGTAAGCGTTTCAAATGTTTCATGTGAGAATTGCCGTTCTCGTTGTTCTGCTTTTTCAAATCTATGAATCCATAGACTGCTTGCCGTTGCCGTTTTGATGATTGTACTCATCGTGTAATGTGTAAAAAAATAAGTAACTTTGTTTTTTCTGCCGAGATGTAAAAGAGCGTTTGTTTTCGTGACAGTTGAATTATGCGCCCAAAACGGAAAAAAAGCAAGAGTTTTTCATGTAATGGAGTGAAAACCCGCGCTATTCCTTGCAAAAGTATGCACAAGAAAAGTCGTGGAAAGTTTTGCCTCATCCCTCTACCTAAAAATCCTAGACAACATGCGCTATGACAAGTTAAAATCCTAGACAACACATTTCTGGTTCGTGAAAGTTTTTGGACGAAAAAAAAGGAGGCTTTCAAAACCTCCTAGTTCTTTTAAAAATCCTAGACAACGTGCTTCATCTCTTTTATGATAACTTCTACCTCCCCTCTGGGGGAATCAACCTTTTCGGCTATTATTCGCTTGTACCTGTGGTCGTCTAGCCCCTCAACTTGACTGTCGATGAAGTCAAGCAATGTTTTGAGGCGGTTGTCTATGTCCCACTTTTTCTTCTCTCCGTTTCCCTTGTTAAAAAGCGGGGTAAAAAATTTTATATAAATCTCTAGCCAGTTGTTGCCTGTGATTTTATATTTCCTGTTCCCACAATACAAAGCCTCCCCAATCCATTGCTTGTATTTGTCGGACTTGTAGCGCCTCTTCGTCCCCGCATACGCAACATTTACGCTCGGGGGCATTGGGTATTTTAGGATTATTTCATTCATAGTCTTTGGGTTCTTCGTCGTCAAAGTCTCCTTTTGGGTATTCATACCCGGGGTCGAGAGCCCCCTGTGCCGAATCTGGTAAATTTGGGTCGTATGTCATTTTTGGTCGCATTTACAATCTCCTCTCTCCTCTGCGCATTCTGTGCAAATCTCTACTCCCACACAGTTTTCATAGCACAATGAGCACTTCCCGCCCATCATTGGTACGCTACAACATTCCGAAAGCCAGTCGAAATCATACATTTTTTCTGAAATTAAGAGCTCTTTTTTCGAGCCATCCTGATAGTTTTTGCGTCCATTTTGTGAAATGAAGCCGGTCGTGGTGGTAGCCACATAAAATCGCGCAATTCCATACACCATCAAGGTCTGGGTATGCCTTTGAGCTCCGGTAGAAAACGTGGTGGGGGACGTTCCCCCTCCTCGTCCCCCACGTTGGCATGGGGATGTCATCCTCCCTTGTCCGAGGGAATTCTCTGCAAATTATACAAAATCCATCTCTCGCCAGCGCCTCCCTCTTCGTTTTTTCGGAAAACTCGCTATTCATTTTTCAGGTGATACTCAATTTTCCCTTTCTCTAGCGAGCCCTGTGAGAACTCCCATACACCACAACCGCACGAATATGGGATTTTCTCGCTCCCATCCCCCGCCATACGCCCATTGCAATCCCCACAATACGGGACATGTGTTGGCCGTATTTTGTATTTTATTTCCATTTTTTTTTAAAAATCAAGAATTCTTCTAACCGCTGACACGAAGTCATCTATATGGCTCCAAAAACTTCTAGCCATGTCTACCTGTACCATCTTATCCACATACAACCCTATCTGGTCTGGCGTTGTTTTCTTATCAATTGTTTGGATAGCCTTGTCTCTTATGATTTGGCTTTCTTTGTCGTAGTTATATGGAACATAGTTGTTGTCCTCAATGTCGCCGTCCTTGTGTCTCCATTTCATTATTAATATATTAAATCAATATTGTGATACTCGCAAAACGCATACAATTCTTCTCTAGTCGCTTTCCCTGCGTCTATTTGCGCAAAAAGGTGGTCTAACCTCTTTTGTATGGTTTTTTCAAGGCTCGCGTCTTCTGGGTTCTTCTCTATGCCGGAATCGTCTTCTTTTGGTTTCATTGGGTGGATTATAACATGGGACTATGTTTGCCAGAAATATTTACAATTCTCCGCTTCAAAATGTGCATAAGAAGCAACGTCTTTTCGTGGTGTTCGCCCTCTCTTGCAATCGCTCCTTCGTGGGCAATTCTTGTTGGAGCAAAATGTGTAATCTTCATTTTCTTTCATTTTAGTAGTTTATAAAGTGCTTCGATGGTTTCTTTGCTCTGGTCGTCTAGTGTCGTTTCTTGGCCGTTTGTGTCGAGGAATTGCCAACTCTTTAGCGCCTGCAACTTAGCACCCGCAATAACATCGTTCCCTCGTTTGTCGTTATATATCCACTCACTGAAACAGTTATACCCCAACGCCACCATAACTCTTCCTATTGTGATTGGGCGGTACTCCTTCTCTTGATGAGTCGTAATAATCCCATCTTCCTGTTTTTCTACCCACTTCTTGGTGAGCACTTCTTTCTCAATCGCCTCCTCATAATCACACCCAAGTAAGCTCGCAATATAATTCACTGTGTCCGATTCCGTTTTCTCTTTATTCATTTTCCGTGGTTAAAAATATCTTCTATCCACCCCTCTATTATAAACCATATTAAGCCGAAGAAGTTTTTCATTTTTTAAATTAGATTTAAATGCGTTCTAAGCGTTTTTCTATTCCGGGGGTTGTCGATATACCTTTTTACGAGCTTGGTTAAAATTCGGGGTGCTTCTGTGTTGCTCTGGCGGCTTCTGTGTCGAATCCTATGTCGAGGTTGTCTACAAACAATCCTTTTTTGAAATAATATGTATGAAATCCCCCATTCCCAAATGCTCGGTCTTTGTCCTCCCTGACGATAAACATTGCTTTTTCACGCTCCGTCATGTCTTCGTAAAACTCTGTTCGCTTACAGAGCATGAGAGTGTCGATGTTGTCTCTGATTTTCCCGCTTCCACGCAGGTCGTCCCCGCTCATGTATTTTTCTTTCCCGCTACTTTTCCGCAAGTGATGCACGAGTATGACAGGGATTAGCTCTTTTTTAGTAAAGTTTTTTATTTTTTCAACCAGTATTTTCTGTGGGTCTTTCGCGCCCTCTTCTGTTGCGATTAGGTCTAGGTTGTCTATGAAAATCAAGTGCGGAGAACCGTCTTTCGCTCTTTCTAGAATTTCCTCTATTTTGGGTTTGTGCTCATATCCGATTAGTTTTAGATTTTTATTTCCTCGCAATTCTTTTTTCTGCTTTTTGTATGCCGACACTTGCCTCTCGCTTATTAAAGATTTGTCCCGCCATTGCTCTTTCGTAATCCCTGCGTGTTCACGAGAAAGCCTCGTTAGGATTCCGTCAGAAGACATTTCAAGACTGAAATAATACACAAGCCCACTCTTCGCATTTTCCTGAGCCAAGAAAAACGTATATGCCGTCTTCCCCGCCCCCCCCTGCCCTGCCACAACCGCAAAATGGTCGTCCTCGATTGGAGAAAATTTCTTGTTAGATTCGTTCGTTCCCCAAGTCCTGATTGTGCTTGCCCTCTCGATTGGGTCTGTCGTTATAAACAGGTCAGACTCGACCTCACCGTCTTTCAAGATTTGGTCTTTGTGTTCTATGAATTTTTTTATCAAATACCGCTTTTCCTCATCTTCAAACTGCTCCGAATTATATAAATCCTCAACGTCGAACATCCCTTTTTTGAGCTCATCAAGGAACTCTAGTAGTTTTTTGTGTCTTGCGTTCGGATTTTTCATTGTAGCTTTTTTAAGAATTTTTCTGCGTCATCTTTCTGGGACTTTTCATCTCGTTTGTTCGATATGTCGGCTATGAAGAAGCAAAACATCTGCCATAGCTTCTGGTCTTTCTCGCTCATCCTGTTATAGCCGTTCTCGGTTACGGTTGTGTATTTCCCGAGGATGTAGGCCATTGCCTCTTGCGTTTTTGGTGGTAGTTCTGTGAAAATCATCTAGCAAGCGTTAAATCTTTCTTCGTCTGTCATTTCCAAAAGTGATTTGCGGGGTTTTTCTGATTTCGGTAAGTCTTCAAACCAACGAGAAACCCATCCTCTTAAAACTCGATTGTGGTCTTTGTAAGATTTAGCGGCTTTTGAATTTGGGATTGCATTGTCTAACTTCTCGATGCACATCTTTAATTTCCCTTCACCAAAATCAACTAACAATTTTTCATATTCCTTTTGAGTTAAAAAAACATAATCAAGGTGCTTGCCCTTTGTTTGTTGTTTATTGTTTACTTGTTTATCTATACTGTCCTTGCTTTGGCCCATGCTTTGGCCCATGCTTTCCAGTTGCTTTGACCCATGCTTTATAAATGCTTTGTCCAATGCTTTGCCCTTTTTTGTATGAGCACTTTTTATGTTTATTATGTTTGCCGAGTATTGATTTTTTGATTTTTGGACAAGTTTTATAAACCCCCAATCCACAAGGGAATTAAATGCTTTTATATATGTTTGATATTTTTTAACACCAACGGCTTCCATTGCCATGGTTGTCGGAAATCCAAATTTATCTTTCCACCCAAGCCTATTGCAATGCTCTATTGCAAAAAGGTAAATTATGCCATGTATAGGTCTTATTATTTCAGGATTCTCAAAAGCAAAGTTAAACCACGCCCTAGATAATTGATAGCCGCTTGTTTCAGTCATTATCCTATGTCTTTAAAAAGCGATATGGCGTAACAGAGGTCGGAATGGTCTAATATATCAACCATTTTCTCGCTTTCGTCGAAAACGATATAACATTCCTCGCTTCCACCCTCCCACGTTGCCGTTGCCCTTTTTACGTCCATTTGTATATTTATTAGATTAAAGAAAAACCACACTCTCGCCCAAACGGTAGGAGTATGGCTTAAATGCAGTTTCTCTTGGTTTTAATTATGCACTCCTACATACAAATTAAAAGCCTACTTATTATATTTATTTTTCCGCGAAAGTCAAATCATAACATCGCGCTGTTCTTTTTTGGCTTCATAAGCCCCTTACGGCTTTTCATTGCCTGTCTTCGCCTTAGCCAGTCGGCGAGTTCGTCTTCTGACACCACCCATCTTGAATTCACCCCCTTTCCAATGTCTTGCGCAAGAACGTAATCTTCAACGTCTTCCCCTAATTTCTTTCGCTCTCCCTCTTTGACGAGATTGAACAGCGTTCTGTACCCAAGTGGGAACAATCGAAGCTCTACGGACTCTGTTAAAGTGTATAATGTATCCATGTTTTAAAGGTTAAAATTATAATCTTCTGGGCATTCGTGTGGAAGTGGAATGTAAATCCCGAATTCTAACGAGAGCCAGTTTCGACTTTCCCGAAGGTAGTCTTCAAATTCTGTTGTTTTTAGCGTTGCGGTACTCCCAATCGAAACCAGTTCAATCATTTTTCCCGCAACCTCTATTATCTGTATTTCTTTTAGGCTCTGTGCCTTTAGGATTTTATGGCAATCCCACTTAATTGTTCCAGTTTCTTTCTCAAAGTATTTAATTACAGCCCCCCAGTAGTACCTGTTTTGCTCCTCTGAGCGATTTTTTCTATACATTCGGAGGTCTACCGCCACAGTCTTGCCAACATACCTCTCACGGCAAGACCCCCAACTTTCTGGGTTCTCTGGAACAAATGCCAGTTTTTCGTTTATTTTTCCTTTGAATTTCATGAGTTTAGATAGAATAATACGTTTTTATGCCATGTTTCCGCTCTGTCGTTTCCGCTGTACCGCTCAGCGTCCCTAAGGCTTGGTACTTCTGAGCCGTACATGCGCCCCCAAATTTCATTGAAATCGTCATAAGCGGCTTGTTTTGATTGGTAGCGAGCCATTTGTAGCCTCCCATTTCGCCACTTTTTAATCCCAAAACAATTTCCATGACTCAGCCCATACCCCTTTGTACAATCGCCAGTTTCTGCCATCGCTACTGCGTAAGCAAGATTAGTTTTTGAACTTGTCGGTTCTACTGCAAACCCAGACACTCTTTGTCGAACCTTCCGAGAGACTCGGAAGAAATAACTCGGTCATATTCCTTTTTTGTCTTTACGAGAAAGCAAAATGCGTCCTGAGCGTTTTGTATTGCCGTCTTAACTTCTTCCTTTTTTTCAAAAACCGCGCTGTTTTTATGGTTAAAGTCGTTTTCAACTCTTATTAAATTCAACTCTTCGTACCCCTTGCTCGCCCCATATACAGACAGTATAACAAAAGGAATTGCCAAAATGCCGATGCCGAGTATGTGTAATTTCTTCATTTTTAAAATAACATTAAAGAATCTTGAAAGTCATAATCTGTATGACCGTAACCATCCGTTTGCATCCAAATGTCTCGTGGCGCAACCGGGAAAATATCTCGCTCAATTGTGTCAATCATGACATCTAGCTCTGCCAACATCTCATCAAGACCGAATTCAAGCTCGTCAGGAGATGAAAATAGGAATAGTGACCGTGGAAATGGAAGCTCTTTTGTGACCGCGTTGATTTGAAATGGGAAATTTTCTCCCTGCACATATTCAAGTGCTTCCTCATCAGCAACCCATTCTCCCTTTTTCTCGTCCCAGAATGACAGCTTTTTAGCGTTTTTAAGTCCCCAACCATACCAACGTCCTTGTGCCTTGTATTGCTCCAAATATCGCATAAGGAGGTCTACTGAGCCGCAAGTCTTGTCGTCTACCATAAGACCTTGATACGTTTCGCCATTTATTTCTGTATCTGTAAGATTTAGTCCATCTAATTCCCCCCGGATTTTATGCCCTCGATATTCCCATTCAATTCGTGCCTTTGGGAAACGACGGTATAGAGGCTGTCGTTTTAGCTCTTTCAGACAAGATGTCATAGCCTCTCCCATGTTTTCAGTAAGTTCCACCGTTCCTTCCATAGCAGCTAATTCTCCTTTCAAAACATCTATATCAATCTTTAGTTCTTTGATTTTTTCCAAAGACTTGTCTCGTTTTTTGTCCACCTTCGTAAATTCTTTCTTATTTTCTTCTGTGTCTTCGATTTCAGGAAGCTCTTTGATTTTTTCGTTTTCGATTTCTATCTTTTTTCCCGCCGTTTCAATTTTTGTTTTACGGCTACGAACCGCAACCCCACGAGAACCTACAACCCGATATTTACTTTCAAGCACAGATTCGTCGTGCAAGAATTCATCGAACGCGCTCCCGAATGTCAATGCGTCATTTGAAAGCGGTGGAAGAACTCGGTCTATATACCGCAATTTGTAAAACATCGGTGCTTTCTTGAAGTCCAAAAACTTATGAAAAGTCAGAAAATTCTTATTCCGCTCGACGTAATCATCTTTAGTTTGAGTCATTTTCTTTTGCGGTTAATGGTAATTCTGCTTCTGGTGCAGACAACATCGCTTCTCGCTCCTTAATCGCATCTGAAATAGCGTCCAACTCTTCTGTCTCATAATTATCCATGAATTTCGGAAGGTCGTGCCGTGTTTTTTCCAATGTTTCTTTTGATGCTTTTTGCAGCCCCTTGATTAATTCTTCCGCTGTGGGAATTTTCTTTTCTGGTTTTGATTCTTCTACCACCATTTTCTTCCGCGGCTTCACATCTTCGTATTCTTCCTGTGTGTAGCTTACACTTCCTCCCATAATTTCTGGAACGTAGAAACGAACCAATCGAGAAAGAGCGTGCCATTTTAATTTGTCCTTTGGAGACTTTTTGTATGCTTGTGAGTTTAGAGCAATCATGTCTGCTTTTGTGGCTTCATATGAATACACATCATCCCCTTTTTTGATTGTCGCCTTACAGCTCTCTACCCCCTCCTCTTCGTATGTAATTTTCCATCCCGCCTCTTTTATTTTTCGAGACAATGCTGACCCCCAAATCGTGATTTTTCCATTCACAATATAAAGCGAGTTCATCGACTCCATCGCACCCATCCCCATTTCTGCCCCCGCCATAATCTTCACAAACGCTTGCTCTGCGTTCTTAACATCACTCCCAAAGCATTTCGCCTTGAATAGCTTGTCTGCCAACACGAGCCGTTGATTCATCACCGCCCCCGGGATGTCAACCATTCTCGTCTTCGTTTCCGAAAGCTGCACTTCCGTCATGTTGAAAAAGTTAAAATGTAAAAACCTGAAAACATCATACATTAGATGTAAAAGAAAGTCAAATGGAAATACGAGATTATTCTTTTTGTCACGAAAAGAGTTGCCACGACGTTGTGTTCGAGGGTAGCATTCTGTGTATGAAAGACGTTTTATATGTAGTGGGGGGAATCGCAATTGTAATTACGCTCCTCTGTGTTTTGTGGTGCTAACAAAAAACCCTCACGGCAATGAGGGTTCTCTGTCTTTTTTTGCAATGAGTTTTACACAAACTCGGCATCCGCAATGTAGCAGAAACCATTTCTAAAGTCAAGAAATTGTTATTTCTTTTAGTATCTTTAGAACCGCTCGAACCCCTGCGACCACACCAGCCGCACCAGAGGTCATTAATAGTGCTGCGGAAATAGATTCTCCGTTAGCAAGAGCAGCATCTGCCGTAATAGCAAACACGGCAATCCCCGCTGACAGAAATGTTATTCCGAAGCTAATCGCGTGACGAAGCAGTTTGTCGCTCCATGTTTCAATTTTTCCCATTTTATATAAAGTTAGAAAATAAGGACTATAATAATTCCCGGAACCCGAGACTTGCCTGTATGTCCGCTCCGGTGCTTAGGGGCGTACAACTCAAGACCAACTCGTCTACCGTTCCGTCTATTTTGCTCGCTATCTTGAGAGCCGTGTTTAGTTGTGCATTTGCGGACAATGTATCTATTGAGGCATAACCACTCGCTATAACAATTCCTTCGTCGCTTATTGTATTAGCAGTTGCCCCTGCGGCTGTCTGTAAGGCGCTATTTAAAAGGTCTGAATATGTGAACGTGCCAGCAATGGTCGGGTTTAGGTGGAGCGCCCATCGAAAGTCGTCATTCGCCTCGTTAATCATACTCATAGACTCTGGAATGACAGTAACCCCAACATGAGTTGTTTTTAGCCTTATTCCCACAACCGCGTATGTCGTATTCGCCACGCTCGCATCTATGTGTGTACTTCCGGTGTCCGCAACTCGTAACACGCCTGTTTTTTCAAGTCCCCCCTCGCTCATTACAGAGCTGCATATGTGGTCTAACGCCCCACCGCTCGTTCCGTCGGTTTCTATTGAATATCTAAGTGGCAAGTTCGGAGTAGACATATACACGCTATCAAAGGCTGGGTCGTTTGCATGATTGAAATAGTGTGCATAATAAATTAGCCCATCTATAACGAATCCAACACGAACTCGCCCGACACCAAGCCATTCATAGTCTATTACAAGAATTTGCGTCGCGTCCATGTCGAGCTCTATCCCACTTTTTCCTGTTCCGTCGAGTTTGTCCACATTCCAGCTTTCCTGAGAAACGCTTTCTGGTGTTGCCCCATTTTTTGCTATGTTCCAACTCTTGTCTCCGTTGCATTCAAAAAATATACCATTGTTTGGGGTGAGATTGTCTGCGCCGGTTCCATCAAATAGCCCGACCCGCTTAGTTAGTCCCTCTGTTTGTGGGGCATAAAAAGTAGCGAGAACCAACTGAGACTTCCCCGGCTGATAATTAAAGCGCTGTTTCGTTTGTCTTATTACAAAGTCCTCTTCATCTGCCGTAACCGTCATGCGCGCGGCGGCATTTATGGTAGAGTGCGTGCTTGTCGCCGAACCACCGAGCGCCTCATCCCAAAATAGTGGCTGCTTGTCATATAACTGCTTGCTGTCGAACAAGGTGAACGGATTGGACACACGAAGCCTGTCGAAAGCATCAATTGAAGGAGTGTCCCCATACTCTTGTACGCTCACTTTCAAGTTGTCGTTATTTGTTGCCCCAACATCCGTCACCTCACCCCCGGGTTTCATCGCCTGTATTCTGGCTGCCACTTCTTGGTTTTTGAATATCCCAATTAGCCCGAGCCCTATCTCGTTTGTCGTATGAAAAGTTATTTTCATAGAACTAAACTTTAGGGGCTCTATTGGGAAAAGGTAGATTTGTCTCTGTGTGTTGTCTGCCGAACCATCAAAGGCCGTCCACTCAAAATCTCCCTGCCCGAGCACAATTTTTGTGTTACTAAAAAATTTCCCCGGCGCGGAGTTTATTCCAAAAGAAGAGGTGAGCACCGGACGGTTGAATTGCAAGTATATTGTTTTTGGATTGTCAGAGGAGTCGTTAGACTTACCGACAAATACGCTAGAAACCAAGCTCTTAATCACCTCTTCTTCTGTCCCAGAGCCCACATCGAACGTAAACCCCACCGCAGAGCACTGTTCTATGCACAAGTCTTTCGCATATACGCTGTCTCCGTTTGTGTGCAGCGGGTTTTGCACCCCCACGGGCTCGTTATCTGCCACAAGCATAACGTGCATCTCTCCGTCTGTTCTTTCTACGCCATCGTGAGTGTCTGTTGCCATTTTTATAAAATGTAAATAAATAAAAAAGCGGTTATTTGCGGTTTTTCCAGTCGTGAAGCATGAAGTATAAATAATCTCCGCAACACTCCGTCTTCGCTACGTCCCTATGTGCAAGCCAATTTTTTCGGGGAATAAAATATCTCCAAAAAATCCAATTGTACACACGGTCTAACGATTTCTTTAATGTCATTACCTCTGCGCGACTTGGTATGTGGTCTTGGAAATTCCCAAGAATGACAACCCCAATGCTGTCATCGTTTGCCACCCCCGCGTGCCACGTTCTGTGTTTGGGATGATTCAGCAGCCACACATTCCCGAGGAGGTCCATTGCGAAGTGATACGCAATCCCCGGAGCTTTCGCGCCCGCCCCCCAATCTTTTGATTTATGATATGCGTCGATTTCTTTCAGGATTTTTTCAGAAGCAGCTCGACTTTTGTTTCCGAGCTTGCCCGCTGTGTGATGAAGAACCACCCTCCGAATACCGCGCTCGGCCCATTTCCCATTTTTCTCCATCCGAAACGGCATGATTTTTTTATTTCTCATCTATTTCAAAGTTACAACAGTTAATTTGCCAAAATCTCATTTTTTCAAACCTCCTCTTTTCCATATATGCCCACCCCGCATCTCCCCATTTTTTCCCCCAAGTGTTTGGAATATCAAACTGCGGGCCAAATCGCCCCTCGTCCAGCTCTGCCAAGAGCATCGCGTGTCCAGCCGTAGCCGGAAGCTTATATACCGCGAACTGTTTTCCCGTACTCGGAGAAAAGAACTCGCTGCGCCCTGCAATCCCAACAATAACACAGTCATACTCCTTCCAAGCGTCTTCAAGGATTTCAAACGTCACATCTTTTGTGGGGATACTTTTAATGTCTGTCGCCTTTATTTTCCCAATCCCCGGCATATTTATTCCATGAGAGGCGCACCACCTCATAACCCTCTCGACCTTCTCAATCCTCCCATTATACACCTTGTCGCCAAGCGAATAAAACCGCCCCATCTCACTATACGGTATTTCTTCCCGGAACTTTTTTTCTATGGCGCACACGAGGGCCGCCGTTTGGCACCCTCCGTTGTTCCCATCGTCGAACTCAGTTTGGTCAATTAGGCGCAAAACCTCCCCCCTGTGCTCTTTTCTGGCACAGGTTGGTATGTATTCACTAACCGGGATGTTTTTGGCCGCTAATCGCATTTAAATAGGGATTATTGATTCCGCTTTTTTTTGTCTCGAAATTCTGCAAGCCTTCGGAATGTTTCAAGTCTTCGCATAGAATAATCGTGTCGTTCTTTTTGAGACATCCCCGCATATTCGTCATCTTCCTTCGTTTTCTTTTTGGTTCCGACGGCGCGTTCAGACATAGATTTGGCTTCTTCTTTTGAGAATCCAAACTTTTTGCTTCTAAAGTATCCATACCAATCAGACTCTGTTGGCATCGTCACCGTCCCCGCAACCTTGTCCACTTTCGCCTTCGGTTTTCTTGGGTTTTCTGAGGTTTTTACGCCCTTTATGTCATACCCATCAAGACGGAATCTGTTTATAAGATGTTTCGCATCGTCTGTATTCATCATCGCAATCTCGTCCCGCATAATATCTTTTCTCTTCTCAATATCGTCTGTGCTCTTCATCTCATCTCGAATCAAGTCCTCGTGCTTTCTTTTGATTGCTTTTTCCTGTTTTTCGGATGTCTTTGTTTTTAAGAACCGGCTCAGAAATGGGACATCTTTGGGGTCTAGGTCTTTTGTCTCCCCCTTCACGACAGCCTCTGCGGTTGTGGCAAGTCTCCCGACCTCTCTCCCCGCACCTCCAACCATCTGGTCAAAGAAATATTTAATGCTTTCCGGCGATGCGTCAACCTCGACCTTACTTAGTAGGTCGGCGGCCTTAACCGCAGCCCGGTCTTTCAGGGTTTTCCCCTCTGCTGTTGAATCAAACATTTGCTCTTTCCCCGGCAACCCCTCTTTCCATGTAGGCTTAATCATTCCTCCGTGCCATGCCTTGTTTGAATATATTGACATCGGCATATCTGCTATTGTTGGCATTATCATTTGCGCCCAATCTGTCCCACCAGCAGGATTGTATGAGTCCACCACGGAACCGATTAGTTTTTCCGCGTTTTTTGCGAACGATTCGCCCTCCCCATTCTTAATGTCATATGCCGCATCTGCCGCTATCTTAATCGGCTTAAGCCCCCAAGAAATCGGAATTGTTAAGTAGTTAAAATCCCCGCCCTCTGCCTCTTTACCAAGCTCAGAACCACTCGGAAGAACAATTACAAACCCACTTTGTAGGTCATATGGAGCAACCTTCTCTTTCCAATCAGGGTCTATCGCTTCGTTCATTCTGTTTGCAGCCCATACGCCAGTCCCAATTACAGCCGTTGTCTGCGCCGCCACTCTCGGGTTACGCAAACTCTTTATTGTTCTTGCGCTACCTGCGATAGAAGCCTTTGAGAACATATAAAACGCATTAAAGATTGGTGCATGTGTCCCTTTTTTGTTAAAATTTACAGTTGAATTTTTTGACGCATACGCAGCCTGTTCACGAGAAAGCCCGCTGTCCAGCGCCGCTTTGTACGCAGAAAGCCGCGTGCTGTCTTCAAATATTGAGCCCCAATTGTCAATTGCTTTCACAAACTTATATTGCGCCCCGGCTTTCCCCCCCTTTACCTCTTTTATGATTTGTTGGAAATCAGCCTTTGCCTTTGTTTTCGTAGAAGCCGCAAGCCCCCCGGTCGTCCCCCCATCTGCTTGCATCTGCTTATATAGCCTTGCCCATTCTGTGTCTTTTCCTCGCATAGAATCAATAACCCCCTTCATTGAGCCTCGCTCATTTGCGAGCGCCTTTGCCCCCCCGCCCTTTCCAAGAATTGAAGACATGTTGACTGAAACGTCCCACAAGTCTCGTATTTTATTTGTCGCCTGAAATGGCAATGAAAACCTTGTCGCCATAGAAGAAAGGAAGTTTGAATAATGCCCAACAAAACTTAGCCACGCGGGAAGGTGTTCCATATTTGTCCCATTTAGAGCAGCGGCAACTTTTTCATCTTTTACGTTCAAATATACCGTTTTCCCATCCTCCATAATTGGAACAATGTTTTTTCCCTTGGGCTGTTCCACCATAACACTCCCATCGAAACGAGTGCCAACCGGTTTTCCTTTTACGACCTCAAAGGCTCCGTCTAAATAATTGTTTTTTCTAACAAAATTAAGCGTTGCCAAGTTTACACGGTTTTTTTCTGCCCGCTCTATCGCCTGTTTATAGTTTGTTGTTATATTTTCAAAAATGCTTTCAACCTCTCGCTTGCTCCCCTTCGCCCCCTTGAGCCCGCTAGATTCAACCCCCCGACCGCTTACCCCAATAAAATCATTCACAAAGCCAGAGTTGTCTGCATCTTCCATAACCCGGTTTAATGGCACATGATAGTCCTGAGAGGCTCGGATTGCATCGTATTGCTTTTGGTCAATAAGTTGTCCGTCCAAAAGAATGTCTAAAACCTCATCGTCCATTTTTTGAATATCTTCTGCGATTCTTTTTATTTCTGGGTTAGTTGTGTTTTTTAGGATTGTTTCTGCCTCTTCTGTTGTTATTCCTGCCGCACCCTCTCCCAGTCTCTTATTCCTCTCTACCGCATCTCTTGCGTGCAAAAAGTCGTCAATATTTTTTCTCATCCCATCCGCGTCCATCTTTAAATTCTTTGCAGATTTTTGTATGTCTGTTTGAATCCCACGGACAGAATCTTCTAATACTTCCATTCTTGCCCCAGCCCTCCCGTGATAGTTATTTTCAGCCAACACAGGATTACTTGCGTCGTCCCATTTCATCCCCTTTTCTTCCATAAGATTTTTTACTCGCACAAAAGAATTCTCAAATTTTTCTTGAAACTTTGTGAAAAGTTCCTTTTTTTGTAGCTTGTTTAGCTGTTGCGCCGCATAGCTGTCCCCCGGCTTTTGAATTGTAATATCCCTTGCTGGCGGGTGGAACTCCGGCTCCGGGGCCTTCTCGACCTCTGGCAAGTATCTCTTTTCTGGTTTTGTCACAGGCGGCTCCCCGGAAACAGGCTTCGCAGTTGGCTCTGGTTTTATTTCCGGCTCTGGCTTTGGAGGGACAATCCCATCTTCTTCCATTGCAAAATCGTCTGCGCGCCTTTCCATTTCCGCGCTTTCTAAAACGTCGTCATCTATTTTTCCTTTTTTCGCAGATTGCATTTCTGCGATTTCTCGGTTCAGTCTCTGTACCCCCGCATCATCACCAGATTCTGCCATTTTTATTCGTGCATCTACCAAGTCGTCGAGAGTTTTCTCTTGTCCCTCTCTTAGAAAGTCATCTCCACCCCCACCCATTTTCCGGGCGGCATATCGGTTCGTATAAACCCCCTGCTCTGCCAAGGCTTCGTCAATAAAATCATTCTTTATCTTTCTTCCAGAAGAAAGGGTCTTTTCTGCCGCCTCAATAATTTCCCCCCTTGCCGCTGTTGACAGCGCCTCTGCCCCCTCTGCGGCTGCGGTGGCCCCGCGTGCTGCGCCCCTTACCCCAATCATGGCGGCTGGTGCCATAAGCACGTCCATGAGCATCATCTCCTTTGCCTCTTCTGTTGTGGCATTTGCTCCCCCCGCTTTTAACGCAGAAACCCCAACGCTTGACGTTGCTGCCGCGAACAACCTAGAGACAAGTGGGAATTTTTTCGCAGTTGCCCCCATTGCCCGAATAGTAAGCGCCTCTGCCTTTGCGTAAGGAATCATTGTTTCTCCGACAGTTTCTGCCACCCCCGCAAACGCAATATCTTCATCTCTCGAAAGAGCGTTTTTTACTGGCATATTTGGGTTAAACTTCTCTGGGCTCAAAACCATTTCTTGCCATGTATCAAAATCATCATCTATTCCCTGAAAATATTTGCTAATTGCACTTTCCCCCTTTCCGTCTAAACCCCTTGCCGCCTGTGCGATTCCCTTTGACATTACTTCCCCAGAAGTTGTACCTGCCCAAAACGCGCCACGAAGCCCTCCTTTCACAAGAGCCTCTTGTAGCCCCTTTAGCTCTGTGACAGTCCCGCCTACCGCGCCTTGTTCTTTTTTTAGCTTCTTATATTTGTCCACCTCTTCGTCAATAGCCGTAAAAGCCCCCTCTGCCAAATTTTCGGCCCAATTTTTTTTCTTATATTTTGATTCAATGTCTTTTTTTGACTTGTTCCAAGCGGAAGAATGATTGCCGTATGTTCCAAACTCGGCGACAGCGCCTTCCTCCAACTCTTTCGCAGCCCCCTCTCCGTACCTCTTTTTAACGTCTTGATAGTCAGATGCGAATCCCTTAATCATTTGCGGGTTGTCCACCTGTGAATACTGTTTTGCTGAAAATTCTTCCGCTTTTTTGTTTGTACGGAATTCTGTAAGCTTTTTGTCAGAGCGTTCTTTTACCCAACGCTCTTCTCTTGCGCGCTTTTTCTCTTCGTCCTCATCCTTTGTTGAGAAAGGATTTATTGAGTCAAACATATCAAACGCTTTTCGCCGGATTTTGAAATCGTTTAAGTCTGCCATTTTTTAGCTTTTTAAGTAATCTTGTTCTTCTGGGGAAAGAGAGTCCCACATTGCCTTTGTGTAGCCAAGGCGCGTCCAAGTGTCTGCACCAGACGGCCCTGATTGTGCTGCCCGCTCCTCCATTCCTCCTGAAATTTGTGATGTCGGGTCAAGTCGATTTTGCATCGCAACAGAAAACGTCTCCCCAATCCCTCCCGGTAAAAATTGCGAAGAGTCTGAGGCCGGTTGCTTCGCCATTTCTGCGTCATACAACGCCCCCATCTCTGTGTTGAACTTTTCTTTCTCGGCAGAATTTAGCGAGGAATATTCCGGTAGGCTGGCTGCGGCAGAAAGTGCTAATTCTTTGTTATACAGCGCGCTTCCTCGGTTCGCAGCATCTGTGCCATACATCGCCTCAACAAGAATGAAATCGTCTCCCTGTGCGTAAGCATTTGAAGCCTCTTGTACATTCCTTGGGATTGCCCCATCTGAAAGAGATTCTGTTTTTACTGAACCATCGGCCCCCATCAGAACTGCTGAAATTTCTCCGGTGACAGGGTCTGTAACAGTTGTTTTCCAAGTGTCTCCCGGGTTATTCAATGAAAGATTTGCGAGAGTCCCCTGTGGAACCCCTAATTTATTTTCAAGTTGTCCGTTGTTTGCGATTTGTGCGTCAGTCCACTTATCAGGTGTCCCGAGCTGTCCGTCTTGCGCAAGGTTGAATGCGGTTTGCATTGCTGCCACAGACTGAGACTGCTCTTTTAGCTGCATACTCCGCTCAGACATCATCTGATTAAATGCGTTTTGTTTTTCTGCCGCCCCGATTCTTGCCGCAGAAAGAGCGTTTGTTGCCCTCTGCATGTCCATCTGAGACTTTAATTTGAGCCTATCTAGGTCTTGTCCGGACTCAAATCGCGTTTGAATTGCCGCTTGTTCGTCTTTTTGTAGCTGTATTCTCTCTTTTGAAAGCCCGAACTCTTGCTGAAATCTTTCCGATGCAGCCTTGTCTTTTGCCACATCTCTCTGTATATCTTCTTCTCGCTCTTCTTTCGCCTGATTGAACTCCAAAAACCACCGCTCTTCGGCCTTCTGGTCACGCTGTGCGGTCATTGCCATCTGTGTGGCCTGTAAGTTTTGGTTATATTCCGTGTTCCATAGGTCAAGCGCGTTTTTGTAATCTGTTTGCGCATACCCCATAATTTGTGAAACGGTATTGTTCGCAATCGTTCTTTGGTCGTTCACGACCTGTAATGTTCTTGTGAGCTCTCTGTTTCTAAGGTTTTGTTGTTGTTCTATTTCTGAAATACGTCCCGCCTGAACTCCGACCGCAATAGACTTCCCCTCCTCCTGCCGGATTCGGTCTGCCGTTGTGTCTTCGAGTTCTCGTATTTGAGCACCCAATTCTGCCGCCTGAGAATCTAAATCCCCTGCCTTATATTCATCTCTTAAATCCAAATATTTCTGATATGAATTGAAAGACTCTGGCTTTGTAGAAGCCGGAGAGAGCAGCCCTGTTATTTGTTGGCTGAATCCCTCTAGCGTTGTCGGTGCTTGTGCCTGAGCCCCAAGAGCTTGCGCATCTCCATTCAAGAAAGCATCCACCTCCTTTGTGTCAGAGAATCGCCCGGTGTCCCTAAAGTCAACGCGAGCCTGTTCGTGCTGCTTTTGGTTTGTAGTGGGAACCGCACGAGTCGGAGGAGCTTTTAACGGAGCCCCCTGATTTAGCTGTGGCTGTCCCGCCGCCCCCGGCTGCATAGCCCCGGGCATCATGTCTACCCCCACAGGGGTTGTTGTCGCTGTTTGCGGAACAGGAACCGTGCTTTTGCGTGTTGGAACGCTTTGCGAGTCCGTTCTGGTCGGAACATCTTTTTTGATAGTTCCTGCCGTTTTGTTTGTGCCGCCACCGCGATATGTATTTGCCATTTTTTAATTTATAACAGAATTAGAAAGAACCTACAACAAACCAGCCCCCACTTACTGAATCAAAAATCATTCTTTTGCCAGAATACTGTGTAGACAAAACAACGGAAGTCGCTCCGTCTATGGTAGCGGTGCCAACTCCGTATATTGTTACAGGGTTCGCGGAGCTGTCTATTTTTTTTACCACAACCTCTTTTCCGTGCAGTCCGACAGGAAGTGTTGTAGAAATTGGGTCGGAAGCCGCATCCGCGAATACAACATTCTCGTTTGGGAACATTGTTATGTCGTCAGTTATTGTTCTTGCGGGGTATTGTAACCCCCCTTTTTTTGTCGCCCAGAACGCGCTTGTCCCGCTCCCAACCTGCAACTCTTTTACGTTATGTTGGATTTTAGGATTGAATACAACCTCGGGCTGTTTCGGGTTCGGAACGTCCTGCTGCCCATCCACCGGCTTTAAAACGCTCGATTCTTTGGAGCTGAATATATCCTCTGGCATTGCCGGAGAATTTATATCCTGTGGTTCGTGTTTTATTTTTTTCATCAACTAAAAGAAAGTCTAAGAGATTCTACTATGGGGGAAAATTGGTTTATACTTTTTAGCACTACCCGCACCTGTATTGTAGAGCATTCCCCTGTTTTTGCAGTTGTAATGACGGTGTTTCGTTGGTCGTCATTCCTCGTTTCCATTTGCTCAAAGTCCCCAGAGTCCTTGCTAACCCAAATTTCAATATCTCCCCCTGTCGAAATTTCTCTATAAAAAACCTCTAGCAGAAAATCTTTTGTCGCATTTCTTGCAACATTTATAACTCGTGTCTCAAAATACCCCTCTGTGTGTCGTGTCGTGGTCATTTCGTCTATTCCTCGCACAGTACCGTCGTTTTCATCTCTCCATGCCACGAACAGCGTGGCGCCCTGTCTCGCCATTGCGGTAACAAAAACATTTTCGTCGTTTCCTGTGGAAATTTTATGTGGCATTGTGAGCACTAGCGGGTAGCCAGAAGAATGAGAACCGTATGAATATACCCCTTGTGGAATATCGTTCCCACTCACCTTTGACATGCCGAAGTATAATTGCCCCATAAATTCTACGGAAGCATTTTTCCACATTTCTGCCTGTGAATCAAAATCGCCTGTGTTTGGTATTTTCTTGAAAGGTTCTAGCACCGCACCGTTATAATAATACAAGTTCCCACGAATCCCTGCCGAAACAAGAATGTTATTTCCAAGCTGTAAAAACCCTGAAACATGAGACTCTTCTATCAAATCATCGTTTGTGAACGAATTGTCCGCACTCCAAGTGTTCCATCTCACTATTCTCGCTTGGTCTACGTTCCCCTCTAAATTCATTCCAATCAAAAGGTCTGTCCCATACTTTCCAATAGCAGAGATGTCCCAACCGACAGGGAATGACAATATTGTGTTCGTGAGGGTTCCCGACTCCACCTGACTCAAAAACCGCCCCCCAGAAATATATAAAATTTCATTCACTTCTACCAACGAACGATTTAGCGCAGAATCTGCGAGAATCCCCCAATCGTCGTCCTTTGTGGCATACCCCGCTCCAAGCGCCTGTACGTCAAACCTCCCAATCCGCTTTTCTGTCACATAATAAATATAATTCCCAAACTGGCACGCATCGGAAACCCCTGCGTCACCATCGTCTGGGGAAATATCGTCAACAGTTGAATACACCCCCGCACCAGACCGTTTTACGACCTTCCCATCATCATCGAAAAACCATGTCACCCCCTCGCTATCTGAAACAATTGCGGTAAAGTCTCCTGAGTGAGCAACCGCCCCTGTCGCCTTGTTTGTAAGCCCCCTGCTAAGCTGAATCACTCCGTTTTCCGTGTGAACATCTAAGTTCCGCATTGCTGCCACAGAATTCTTCGCCCCCTGATACTTGCTGTCGGCAAGCCCGCCAAGGTTTATTCCTTCGATTACAATCTGATTTGCTGACATTATTTCTTGAGATTAAGAACCATCTTTCTAAATGTTTTTCTCGGAGTTGAATACCCCAGCTTTTCTAGGTTTTCAAATACGGAAAAAACATCTGTCAAAATTATAAAGGAAAACGTGACTGACAAAAATATACGAGTAGATACATCCATTCCGAGGATGTGATGACTTACCGTGAAATCCGTCCCAACCGCAAGCAAGATAAATACTGCATACACAATCAGCTTTGTACACCCTTTGAAAAATTTCGCACTCTGGAACTCCCCTGCCCTTATTGCCGCAGCTACACCAGTTATTAAATCAACAAGGAATACCACGCAAATCAACATTAGCTCTGCACGATACGAAACAAATAAGAATCCAAACATGCCAGTCATAGCCTTCGCTATCGGTTGTTTTACTAACAAGGATTCTACTGCGGATGTCGCTGCCGAGAGTGTTTTTTCAACGTGCATTTTATAGTGGGTAACTTTTTCTTGTCCATACTCCTTCGGTTGTAGGGGTTCTGGCCCATACTCCAACGGTGATTCCGTCCTTGATGCTTTGTAAGTCCTCACTAAGAGTGACCGTTTCAAGGTTTATAAGCGTATTAAGAAAGGAGCCTGTATCTTGTACTGAAATTATTTCATTTAAAATAAGCTGTCTTTCTTGTTCGGAAATATCCGAAACGCTTACGCTTTCCGGGAATTCGACATAAAATCCCGACTCAACAGCCCCTGTAATTACAATTGCGTCAGACAGCACCCGGCTTCTTTCCGTAGAAATGGCATCGGTTGTTGTGGCGCTTTCTGCCAATTCCCTCCCCGACAAAAACATCTCTCGTATGTCATTAATTGAAACCGATTCTGTCATCACATGTGTGGGAATGGAGGCGGTGGAAAACGTATCAACGATTACCGAGGCCTCTAAACACTCGTGCAAAAACACAGAAGCCGTTTCCATCCCGGCAGAAATCCCGATTGTTTCTGGAATCTCTTTTATTGGCGATTTTTGTATCGAATCTTCTACAACAATCGCGTCCGAAAAAGCCGCGCTTCTGTCGTAATTGTTTACATCTGCGATAACTACCGCCTCTGTGAGTTTTTTGTTTGCCTGTGGCGCGACAGAGCCGACAATTGTAGCGACCTCCGTAAGAATCTTTGTGTAAAGCGTCCCCACTTCTACTGAAAACGCCTGAGCAAATCCATCTACCCCAAGGCCCTGCCAAAAATTCACATAATTGGCCGTGTCCAACCTTACACAACAATTATACCTTGTAGAACTTTCTGTGTAAAAACTCAAAAGACTGCTTTTCTCTGAAATCGCCCATGTGGAAGTGTTTATTTCAAATGTTCTCGAAAGTCCGTGGCTTGACGCTCCTCCTCGCCAAAACAGAATAAAATGGTTTGCGTCTATTTTTTGTGCAGCCGGCTCAATCGCTATTTGCGTGTCAAACTCAAACGCGGCCCCCGCCGTTGAAATCGCCCATGTGGAAGTGTTTACTTCAAAAACTTGTGCGAATCCGTCATTCCCATCCCCACTCCATGCGTGTAGAAAATGATTTTCGTCTACTTGGAAACAAGTCCCCCCATAGGCGGCTTGTTGCGTTGAATAGTTGTTTAATTGCGCCCCCGCCGTTGAAATCGCCCATGTGGAAGTGTTTATTTCAAAAACTTGTGCCTTCGCCTTATTTGATTCAGCCCAAAAATTTACAACATGATTGTCGTCAAGCTTACAACAACTGTTCGACGTAGCATCTGTTGCGTCAAACGCAAATGCTGCTGCCGCGTTTGTCACAATAAAGGTAGAGGTGCTTACTGTTAGCGTCCTTGCCCGGCCAATCGTTGTACTTGCCCCTTGATAAAATGCGATAAAATGATTGGTGTCAATCTGACACATTGTTGAGTATTTCCCTCGGTCGGAATCTACCTCTAGCTTCGCCGACCCACCAACTCCACCAACCCCGGCAGACGTACTGGCAATAAAGGCCTGTGCATAGCCGGCGAGCGCCACATTATTGTCCCAGAAGGCGAGAACATGACTCGAGTCAATCGCCACAAGGGACAAATACGCAGCGTTGTCTGAGTCAAACTCATAAGAAGCTCCAACCGTTGAGATTGCAAATGTTGAGGTGTTAATTTCAAACATTTGACCAAAACCATCTCCGTCAACACCTTGCCAAAAATTTACAAAATGATTCTCATCAATATTACAACAAGCATTGTATAGATTATTTTGTGTATCAAACTCAAGCTGTGAACCCGCTGTCGTTAGGTCGTATTGTGCCATTTATTCTATATATGAATCATTAAATTGGAATATACGCGGAGAGCCAATATGCGGAGCTCTTACTCTCGTGTCACACCAAACCTCAAAACCTTCTTCTGTCGCCCTTTCAATGAATTCCATGTCTTCGCTCATGGTTCGTCGTTGTACATTGAGTTTTTTGGGGTCTGTGGTGTATGTGGTGTCTCCGTATTCAAACGGTTGTCCTTCGTATTTTTTCCAGAGCTTTTCCAAGACTTCTCTCTTTACCATCGTGCATCCCATTCCGCATCCATCTACTTTTTGCAGATGTCCTTTCGTAGAATCAATTTTGTTTATATTTTCATACATCTTCATCCCCTTCCCAGCCCCCTCCTTCACTTCTGCCGCTTTAAATATACAGAGGTCGTGGAATCCGTGCTTATTTGGGTTTCTCGTGGGGATTGGAGAACAGACAATGTCTTTATCGTCTTCTAAGAATTTTTCAATCGTGTCTACCGGTGGAGGATTGTCATCATCTACAAACAGAACGTGTGTTGCCCCAGATTCTAGTGCCATTTTTATGATATAATTGCGCGCCTTGTCGGTTCGCTGTCTTACGACGGTTTGGAACATTGTCGGACAAGTTTTTCTGAGCTGCAATAGTGCTGATACTGTTTCGTGCGGGATTAGCCCACTTCCGTTTGGAATACCGATAACGATTTTATTTTCTTTCATTTTATTTGCGGTTGTTTAAATTTTGGAATCAATGTGTTAGTCGCAATCGAATTTCCATGTAACTTGGAGCGAATCTCCTGATGCCACATTAATCGCAGAAAATACTTGTCGAGCAAGTAATGTCCCCGCCGATGCTGCATTTAGCACCCCAGACTCTGTTAGTGCAAAACTCGCAGTAAAAGAGAATGTGTTTACGAGCTGCGCTGTATCGTTTGTAACATCCGTTGTTACTCGTGAAACTGTCGCAGATGCTCGCGCCGCACCTCCTGTCGTAGATTCTGTCTCGAGGGTTGTGTCGGCTACGTTCGCGGCCGTAGTCCCTGTCCCGAGGGCCATGTATGTAAATGCCGCCTCTGCTCCCGAACCATTAATCCTAGACGCAACTCCTGCGAAACCCGCATTCGTGATTAGGTTTGAAATTGCCATGCTGTCTTGATAGCGCCCGAGTCCTTCCATAATTTCTTTAGGAAGCTTTGTTAGGTCGGCTATTTTGTTTTTAGCTAGATATGCCAATCCTTTTGAGTTGGCTACGAATAGGGGCTTGATTTTCCCCGCCTTGTCTCGCAATGAATACGAAACATTGTGCGGAATTCGGAATTTCCCCCGGAGGGCTTTCCCCTTGGCGCATGACACGTTGTCATGTGTACCAACTTTTGCTTGTGATGAATTCATCTTTATTTGGTTAGTAGATAATTAAGCTTTTAATTTTTTGCCTACAAGCTTTTCGGCATTTTTCTTTGTGACGGATTCGGCTTTTTCTTTCTCTGCCTCTTCCGCAGATTGTTTCACCTCCCCATCAAAAGCCTTTACTGCGGCCAACAATTTTTCTTTAATTGTTGTCTCGTCAGCGTCAAGTGGAAAATTCTCTCTCCGTGAAGCCAGTTTCTCATCGCCATTCCATATGGCATAGTGAACGTCTTGCACATCTTTATTCTCCACCTGAATGTGAAATTTCTCGATTTTGTTTATTCGGATTTCCATTCGTAAGAATTAATAATTAGTAATTAGAGCCGTCATTATATGGAATTACTGGAATGACCTCTCGATTGTCGTCTGTCCCACGCAGCGCATCTAGCGCCTTTCGGAAATCAAACTCAAAGCTCTGCTCTGTGTCTGTAAGCGGCACAGGCCTGTCTCTGTTTTGTTTGTGATGAATTATCACTCTCCGCGCCAAAAGCTCGTGGAACTGCCTTGGGAATCCATTCTGGTTTACGTTCGGACGAACCGACATGTCAACCTCAGACTCTAGGTCTGTGAAGTCTTGGGGCCAAATTATAGCCCGCAAAAGCAATCCATCCACAACATCAATAACAGATTCGCCAGTATAGAGAAAAAGAGCCTTCCGAAAAAAGCTATAAAAATATTTTTCTTTAAACATTTCTGTAATCTTTGTTTCCGTTAGCTCAAAATTCAAAGAAGCGACATCCAAAGATGTGTACTTCTTTTGGTCTTCTCCATCGACAATAGCTTCTACTCTTTCGATTTTAATAACTTCGTCCGGGAGTTCGTATTCCCGCTGGTCTGCCACAAGGCTCGTTACGAACGGCATACCAAAAACTCCCTCATCTGTTTCAGCAATTTGCTGCGAGAAGGTGTCTTTGTACATGTTCGCAAGTCTCAATATTTCCTCATCCGTAAAGGTTGAAGAGCTAGTAAGAGTTGAGTTTCTTATAACGGAGGCGAAGTCTTTGAATTTCATCGAGAGAGTTTATTTTTGCGGTTGTTTTGGTTTTCTTATTTTGCTAAGCTTGGGTCTTTGTCTGGATTTACATCCAATCGATTCCCCATCCCGGCGCTCATTTCAACATTGTACTTGTTTGCAAGGATGTCGAACACAGGCCGTGGGAGCTCAACCATTACTCCTTTTTTGATTACCATCCGGTAGCCATTAATAGTAACAGTCTCGTACACTCCAACCTCTTCCCATTCTGCCTTTGGAATCATAAACATGACTCGTGGCGAATCGTCAAGGGCTTTCTTTGTTGCCTTCATGTCCTTCGTCATTACTTGGTCTACAGATTCCGGTTTTTCTCCTTTCAATGTAGCTGTCGGCAATTGAACTGTTGGGACATATTTCGGCTCTTCTTTTGTTTCCGCTGGCTTTTCTTCTGCCTGAGGGCTTGCCGGTGTGGCAAGCTCCCCATTTAAAAGTTTGAAAGCCCCTATTCGTTCCGTCACCCAAGCCTCATCTCTGAGCTTGTTTGGTGGAACTCCTTTTCCTGTAGGGTTGAGAGTTTTATACTCTCGCAATAGGTCGTCAGAAACTTTCATTTTTGCAGTCATTTTTTAGGGTTTAAAAGATAGGAACATCCTAGCTTGAAACTGCGTGCTCTAGTCGAGTCATGAAGTCGTCATTTAGGATTTTCGCAACGAATGTAGCCTTCCATCCAGAAGTTGCTCGTTGGTCTAGTGGGTCAGTTGTTCCTCCTGAACCGAGAGGTTTCACGATGTTTTTCATCGCTTGTCCTGAAATACGAGTCACTCCGTATGCATTTGCTGCAATGATGATTGTCGCGTGAACGTCAATAGCTGCTGCACCCGCTCCTGCGAACACCTTTGAGTTTGGAGTTTGAATGAATCGAACCTCATCAAGTTTCCCAATTTCACCTTCCATTACAGTTGTAGTAGAAGCGTATTTTTCAATTGGCACAAACCCTGAAAGATTTTTCAAGTCCATCGCAGTATATGGGTCACAAATACCGATGTAAGATTGTTGCAACGGAGTTGTCCCAATCCCAGTAGTAGCGTTAACCATTTTTGTGATTTTCCGTGACTTATTGTTTGTCAAAAGTCGAACGGCTTTTTGCACCATAGTGAGCGTAATATTGTCACCTGCTGCAACTGTCACACGAGAAACTGCTGTTCCTCCGTAGAAAACAGAAGTACCTGCCGCAAGAATGTCTCGTGTTAATTCATCGAGAGTATCTGCTGCTTGGTCTCCCAAGATTTCTGCTGCTTCCATAAGCACTTTGTCTGCTGATTGGTATGTCAAAACATCTGAAACTTGGGTGAAGTCACCATATT
>Ga0164310_10000112_pt1 | contig 39802 bp, 69 predicted proteins | sample GuaBasSedimGuay1_FD_121795 | JGI IMG/M metagenome (GOLD analysis project Ga0164310, IMG submission 121795) | Subseafloor sediment microbial communities from Guaymas Basin, Gulf of California, Mexico - Guay1, Core 4569-9, 0-3 cm | ecosystem: Environmental > Aquatic > Marine > Hydrothermal vents... | reverse complement strand
GCGCGGGCGGAGGTTTCGGTTTCGGGGCCTCCGTGGGTTTCGGGGGCGGTGGCTCCGGTGGAGGCGGTGGCGGTTTCGGGGGACGCTTCACCCGCGGGTTTTTCGGTTTCGGTTTCGGGGGTGCTGGCCCGCGTGGAATGTTGGTTGGCCACTGGTCACCAGTGGGGATCATGGTGGAACGGCACCTGTGATGATACGGCGGTGCGCCGATCCCGTTTTTCGGAAAACCACCGGAGGGGATCTGGGCGTTCCACGTCCCGGTACTGTTGGGCGTTCCAAATCCCGTGGACTTCGACGTGGCCAAGGTGGTGAACGTTTGCTTGTTGCCTTCCCACTTGGGGATCTTCAACGTGGTGGTGCCACCAGGTCCGGAGGTGGATCTGATAAACGGGTTCACCTTGTCCATTTGCCTGGGGGCCGCGTCCGCGTTCAACATCAGTGACTGGGTTTGCGGGATGCTGATCACCTTGCCGTGCATGAATCGGCAAATGTCCGTGGTGGCCTCATCCAGCACGGCCTCCACCGTGAACGTATCAAGGCCAGCGTCCGCCATGCTGGACAGGTTGCCCCATGAGCGTGTCCGCGTGATGTGGTTATCCGCAACCGTGGTCCAGTAATTCAGATCACCGCGCTTGATATACGCCCCCAGTTCAGCCTGGAGGGCGGTGGCCATTTCCTCACGCCCCAGTCCCTGTTCCAACATGGGGCGCATAATGGATTGGGCCTTGCGGGCTGTCCGTCCCTCCCGGAGGCCGTATGCGTCTTTGACAAAGAACCCGCGATTGCCCGCCATTTCACCGATCGCGGTTTCATCACTCAGGTTCGGCGCGAAACTGATCGCCTTGTCCCAGCCTTGCTCCTCGATCGTGGCCTGGCGGGCGGCCGCCACCGCGGCCATGCCACCCTCCTGGAGGGCGATCACGTACCCGGTGGTATTCTCAATTCCCTGCACCGCCTTGGCCCAGTTCCCGCCGATCATCATGCCCAGCTTTTCGTACTGATCGAAGGTCAACATGGATCGGTTTTTCTTGATCGTCCGCATGGCCGCACGGAGCCCGGCCTCGTTTTTCGTTGCCGTGGCCTTCAACAGATCCGCGGCCATGGACTGGACAAAAGCCTCCGCACCTTCCGCCGAATTGATCCCGGGGCCCTTGGCCTTGGCGAAACGTTCCAGGGTCATGGACACCGCATCACCAGGGAGGTTGAAGTATTGGGCGATCGTCACGTACACGCGCCGCTTGCCCACGGTGTACACAGCCTGATCCAGATCGGCAGCGCACCCCTCCGGAATCACACCGCGGAGGTACATCAGCCTGGGGCGGTCCTGGATGTACCGGACCTCCGCCTGTTCACCCTTGGCGTTCCGCACACGGAGGCGGAAGCCTTGCGCCTTGCGCCGTTGTCCTGGGAGGTCAGTTGCCGGGATCAGGAATCGGACAGGGGCTGTGATGATCTGGCCCACTCACTGATCCCCGTCCTCCTGGTCCACGTCGGAACCACCAGGCACCAGGCGTTGGCGAATGGCGCGGAGGTTCAACCGCTGGAGTACTTCCCCGGGCACGTCACCCTGGGCAACCGCCTCCTCCATGGTGGCCTCCAGTTGGACCATGGCCTGTTCCGGGGTCATGGGGTCCGGTGATTCCGGATCGTACACCACGGTGTCCTGGGCCTGGGTGATGCGTTCCCCCTTGTCAGCCTCGAATCCCACACCGCTGAACGTCACGGCCAGGGGCCGCTTTGTCCAGGGCTCTTCGATCTTGTCGAGGTTGAACCCAACGCGGGAAAGCTCACGCCTTCCCTCCCCAGGCGTGATCACACCCTCCTTGGAAAGTGCGGTCACCATGTCCACCACGTCCAGGGGATCCGTGAGTGGTGGCGGATTCGATGCAAACCTCCAGTAACGCGCCCCCAGGGCGGACATGATCAGGTGGTTGATCGTCCAGTCGAAATCCGATCGCAGTCCGCTGAACACCTGGGTTTCCGCAAACCGGAGGGCGGCTTGCGCGGTGTTACCCTGAATCGCCACCTTGCCGTTGCGCCTGGTGACAAAAAACCCATATCCCGGAACGCTGAAACAGTATACTTGTCCCGTGTACCGCACACGTTCCATGGAGGCGGGCTGGTATTTGTCCCCGATCAGATTCAGGCGTGTGGTGTCTCTTGTACAGAAACAGACCCTCCACGCCCTGGTCCCCGGTATGATCGTTGCACGGCAACCGGCCTGGATCAGTAGGCGTTGAACCTGGCCAGCCAAAACCGTGGACGAGGAATAGTACGCTCCGCTGTCCCTGTCCTCCCGAGAATCCACGGTACCATCCCCATCCATGAGGGCATTGAAGAGGATCAGCAACTGATCCAATGGGAGATCAAGGTATTCCCACGGGATACGCTTATCATGCGAATGCGTCCCGCAATTCCGCACCAACCAATCACGGAGGCACCTGCTGGAAATCAAGAAATGGGTTGTACCACAGGGCTTTTCCTGAACGCTGTATGTCCACCCGAGGCGATCGAGGCAATCCCGGATCCGTTCTCTCACCTCCGGCTTTTTCTGATCGACATACACCAGGTACGGGGCCGCTGGATGATCTGTCATCAGGAGGCCACCCTCACTGATCCAGTAACCCAGAAATTCCAACCAGGTATCGAATGGCACCACCCGATCGTGATCATGTCCGCGCGGCGCGGCACATCCCTCCGTCTGGGGCAACTTGAACGATTCCCCTTCGACACCTTTCCACTTGCCAGCTAGCTTGACATTGATTCGGTTGTACGGGATTTCCTCCGCCTTTTGGGATTCCCAGTGCGCCTCCGCCTTGGCCTGGGCGGATTGGATCAGCATCGTGTGGTCTGATGTCACCAAGCAATCCGTGTGGCGATTATGAAACCGCAACAATTCCTCATCCTCCACGTCATACACGTGCTTTTCCGCTGGCACCACGAAACGGATGTGTTCCGATTCGGAATCGTACACGGCGATCCTTTCATCGGGTCCAATCTCATGGTGTAGTTTCCACCCACGATCGGTCAAGGTTTCCGTGTCATCCGAATAACACGCCCTGTTGAAATCCTTGGTGTCCCCGATCAGGATGGGAGGGATCCGCATGGACTGGGCCACCTTGAAGCGGTTGGCCTTGTCATACTCCAGGAACAGGCCCTCCTTCATGATCGCTTCCGTCAGTGGCTTGAATTCCAGGGTGGGCTGTTGCCCGGTGGTGGGATCCGTTTTCGCGGTCACGATCAGGATCTTGTGATGCTTGGCCGGGCCCCCTTGCAGTTCATCACGGATCCTGGTTTTCAGGGCTTCAACGTCATCAGGGGTGACGCCACCACCACTGATCATGAGCACCAGCGGAGGGATCGACTTGTTTTGAAAGAACAGGAAATTGACCTCCTCCGCGGACCTCGATCCCAGGACGGACAGCAGGTTGCCGATCCACCTGGGTTCCCCGTATGGGGTATCCAGTGAGGCGTCCGAAAAGTAGATCATTTCGTTGGCGGCCCGGGCGTGGGTGCCCTCCTCCTGGTGCATGGCCTCGACGGTGGGATAGTACCGCCCCGTGTCCCTGGACACCGTGCGGGGATCCAGGAAATCGCGGAAGTGTACGATCTTCCCGCCCTGGCGTCCGCCACCTTGCCAGTGGACAAACCGCCGGAAGTACCTCCACACCGGGACGTCCTTTGATTCCCACGGGGCCCCGTGCCGTTGCACTTCCACGATCTTGGTGGGTTGCTTGTCCTTGGGCAACAGGCGGATCGTGTACCCGGGGACGTGTACGAATTTCGACACCTCACCCTTGGCGTTCCGCAACACTTCCCAGCCACCCCACCCGATCAGTTCCTGATCCAGCCTGGTGTACTTCCGCAGCTTGACAAACGACTGGCCCTCCCCGGCCCAGTCGAAAAAGCCCTCCAGCCTGGACAGTTCCAGGGCAGCGTCCTGGCGGTACCGTTCCAGCCTGGCCTCCAGGAGGCCCTCCCGATCCTCTTCACCGTCCGGGAGGCTGGAACCTTCCGGCACTTCCGCCACCAGCATGGAATCCACCAGGCGCGTGGCGTCGTCGGAATCCAGATCGAGGATCGGATCGAAGTGGTGCCCGAACCCGTCCACGTTGGTGGCGTACACGTCCAGGCATTGCTTCAACACGTTGGACTGGCGCAAGATTTCAATGAAGAAATCAGGAGGGATCGGAGGTTCCAGTGCGCCCGCCGCGACAAACGCCGCATACATGGTTTCATCCGGCGGGAGACTGGTGGCTTCCACCGTGTCCTCCGCACCCTTGGCCACTGGTGCCATGCCACCGTATGGCATGGGGCCCTGGCCGTCATGGTGCTGGCCTCCGTACAGGCGATCAGCTTGGCCCTGGAGGAGGGCCCCCACGCTGTGAGCCAGCGATCCGCCTCCGGGTTCCACGGTGTCCACTTCGACCATGGCCCCGGTGGCCAGACCGTCGTCATGCTTGGTGGGCATGAGTACCACCTCCCCTGTGCCGTCCTTGGACACCACATCACTGATCAGAGTCTGCACCCCGCCCAGCGTGTACGGCTTGGGGGGATCGGCCTGTCCAGCACCTCCACGGGCCAGGTCCAAAACACGCGGGAATCACCCCACCAGCTTTGACGTTCCGCGGCCATGATGCGGTGGCGTTCCTGGAGGCTTTCGAGCTTCCCGATCCCCTCCACCTTCACCGCGTCCCCGAACTTGACCCGGCCAAGGATCGCGCCCTCCTGGGCCAGCATGAATTCACGCCCGGCCAGATCGAACCTGTGGGTTTTCACCAGGAGGGTTTTCTCACCAGCAGCGATCAGATCCCCCATGGGGGAGGCCACGTGGATTGCCTGGGCTTCCACCTGTGATGTGCCGTCCATGCTAAACGGGGAGCCCCGCCGCCTTCCGCTGGGCGGTTTTGATCTTGTCCTGAACCACGGTTTGCAGTTCCGCCGGGATCTTTTCCATCACCCAGTGGTGGCTGATGTCCTCACCCGCCATTCCCTTTTTCACCATGTCCACCACGTCACCCTTGATCGCGCCGATCACGTCGAAAACGATTTCAGCAACATCCGCCGCCACGCTCATGATCCACCTCCGCCTGGGAGGTAATCCATGCACACGGATCCCTCCAGGTCCGTCCAGTCGAATTCATGGGACACCACGGGCTTGCCGGACAGGCTCACCAGGAACGTGACCGCGTACTCCACCACGGTGGGGATCTTGTCAGGGATCCACAGCTTCAAGGTGGCCCACATCCCGTGAAGTACACCAGCCACCTCCGTGGCGATCCGCATCCAGTCCGATTCACTGGACAGCACGTTGGCCTCATCCAGCGGGGTGTCCGCGTCCTTGGCCTTGTTGGCCTCACTGATGATCCACGCCTCCTCCCACAGCTTCACCACGTCCGCCGCGTTGACCAGGATCACCTTCACCTGGGTGAACACCAGGCCCGCGATCTTGTTTCGGCAGTACGATTGGGTGTCCTCCATGGGGGCGTCCTTGTAGAGATCCGCCACCACGGTGTCCGCGGCCTTCAAGGCGGTACCGCCCGCGCCGATCCCCATCCGGGCGTCATTGATATTGGACCGCATCCCGTCACCTCCACAGGCGATCAGGGTCACGGACATGAGCATGAGGATCAGGGACATGGCGGATCGTTGCATGGGTTCCCTCCTTGGCGGGCGTTAACTATGTGAGATCGGGGACAGACTACACAGCGCGGAGGGGAGGGTCAAGCATACAGCCCGCGGTGGAGGTGGAAGTGGCCGATCACGATCGCGTCCCCAACGTCCCGGGACCACGGAACCGGGAAGCCCACCCCGTACTGGTCCAGGAGGTTGCGGGCGTATTGCTGGATCACCCGATCCTTGTCCTTCCACTTGGCCCCGCACAGCCTGATCGCGGGGCCCTTCCATTCCTGGGGTTGGAGGCGTTTGATCCGGCCAGGCACGATCCCCAGCTTCCGGCATTCGTGTTCCACCGCGCCACGGTACGCGGCCAACCCGAACACGGACCGGAACGATCGGCCGGGCCTGGGGTATTGCTGTTCGATCACCAGGTGCCCCACCTCATGGTTCACGATCGCGTCCTTGATCCATTCCGCCAGGGCATTGGCACCGGGACGGGTTTTGATGTTGAACCCCTGCACCATGTGGATCCGTCGATCTTTCCACAGCACCAGGCCACATTCCCCGCCGGGATCCCCGCTGATCGTGTTAGGTGGTACGCGCCGCGCCATGTGTCCCCTCCAGTTTTCGTTCACCGTGATACCCGCGCCCCTCGCATGACTGGCACGGGTGTTTGTACCTGGGGCTCCCGCGTTCGATGTGCCACCGCGATCCCGGTTCCAGTCCGGACCCGGTGCAGACATGGCACACCTGGGCCAGCGTCACACCCCGGAACTGGGACAGGTCCAGATCCTCCAACCTCATGGCGGTGCGTTGCCACGCCTGGGCAACCTCGACGCCAGGACCGGGGACGGATCCCAGGTCCATGAGGTTGCACGGCCTCCGCTGGTGGACCGCTGGCGATCCGATTGGGCGGGGCGTGGTGCTGAACCCACACCACCCGCACACGGCCTCCAACCTTCCGTGGGCGTCAACCCAGTGGTGGCACCCTGGACACTGATCGTTTCCGCGCATTAACTGGGCCCCCTGGCCTTGCTGGTGGTAGCCTGGGGCGTTTCCCTACTTGATCCCCAGCCACCTGTCCAAGCGATCGAAAAAATAGCACAACACCCAGGAACAGGACAACGGCTCCGCCGATCTTCAACACGTCACAGGCCAGTTGGCCGATCGCCTGGGCGTCCATCAGTTGCACCCACACAGGCGGAGGCGTTTCTGGTACCACGCCTCCTCCGATTTCATCCCGTTGCGGCAGTCCACCAGCTTGGCCTGGCATTCACTGGGCCAGCACCAGTTGATCCGGTGGGTGAGTGTGTTGACCTGTTCCTGGTGGTCCACGTTGTCCGCCTTCCGGGATTCCTTGCACCGCTTCAACAGTCCGGGCCACACGGCCTCCACGGAGGCCACGTCCGCCTCCGCCGCGTCCCGCTCGATCTCGCACACGTGGAGGCGATCGTCCTGGGCCTGGGCGGATCGCACATGGGCACCACGCCACATGATCGACGCGGGCAGCGCGGCGCACAGGGACGCCACCACCAGCACCACCACCACGTTGCGAGGCGTCCAGCGTGTCATGGCTTCAACGTCCTGGGGTCCACCGGGACCGTGCCGTTCATGCTGGCCACCATGGCCTGGTGGTCCGCCTTGCTGGGCTTGGCGTCCTCCAGTTCCGGCCACAGTCCACAGGCACAGTGTTTCCCCTTCCCTGGGAAGCCCAGGAGGCCCGCTGGGCGCGTTGGGATCACAGGCTCACCCCAGGGCATACCCCCCAGGTAAAGATCGCGGAGGAGGTCAATCTGGGCCCCCACACGAGCAAAGCGGAACGCCACCTTGCCCCCACGCTTTCCGAACACGCTGGACCACTGGCTCCCTGGGCTGTACAGGTGGAGGAACTTTTCCAGGGCCGGGTCCGCGGCCAGGGCCCAGGGATCCTCCTGGTATACCTTTTGCGCCTTCACCCACCGCCCGTGTGCCCATTTCATCCATCGCTTGACCCGTTCATACGGGTGGCTGTATTTCAGCGTCCCGTCCGGCTTGACCCGGAGGGCCCCGGACCACTCGATCAGCTTCACCACCTTGTTGGTGCCGATCGCACCCGCAGCCCCGGCCAGCTTCCACTGATCCTCCAGCGGGGCCATGGTGAGATCCGGGAACCGCTCACGCAACTTGATCAGCCGCTTGTTGCGGAAGTGTCCGGCCGCGTACAGGTTGGCGTGGGGATCACAGGCGTTCACGTTCAGGGCCTGGGCGTGGGCCAGGTCGATCGACGCCTTCCCACACTCACCCGTGGAGGAGGTGGTCTGGTTGAACGTCTTACCTTCCGATTCCGTCCGCACCGTTCCGGCGATCAGGATCCCAGGCTGGCCTCCACAGGATTCCTCGATCCACACACCGTCCTCCGTCCAGATATCCCATGAGCGGTTCCGGTGGCTGGTGTGGCACTTGGATTTTGGATTCAGGCACCACTTGGATCCGGCGATCACCCCGTTGACGATCGATGGACAGTACCCGGTACACCCCTCCGTCCAGGGTTCCGGCAACACCAGGTCATCCGGGCTGGGGATGTCCTCCCCCGCCCCCGATCCCTTGGTGGCCTTGTCGTACTGATCCCACTGTTCCTCCTCCACGGATTTGTCCGTGGATGCTGGGGGATCTTCCGCGCCGATCGCCTTGGTAGCCACCAGGGCCAGGATCGCAACCACCACGATCACACCCACCATGAACAGGATCACGCGCAACACTTCCCGCACGTCCGCCCGCATCACGTCACCTCCTTGCCTTGCTGTTGCTGGGATTAACTCAACTGGTTGGTGATTCCCATCATACCGCACCGCCGATCCCTCCTGTCAAGGTTCCCCCACCGCGTCATACGCGGCGGACCACAGGTTGGACTTGACCACGGCCACGTCCAATTCACCCATGCGCCAGTCCTCCGTGACAGCGCACAGCATGGCCCACAGTCGATCCGCTTCCGGCCCCCGGCCGATCTTCCCGATCAGATCCTCCACCTGGTGGTCCGGGTTGTTGTTGTGGGCATAGATCGTCCGCTGGGCCTGGTGCGTCCCAAGGTCCACCAGCTTGACATGGTGGCGGGAACCGTACCGTGGTTCCAGGTTGGCCATGCGATTGATCCACCGCTCGATCCGTTTCCGCCGGACCTGCACCTGGCGCGTGGTCACTTGCCCCCCACCAGTTGCACACCAGCAATGAACCCAGCCTGGAACGCTGGCCAGTCATCACGGGGCCAGTCCTTGAAACACACACCACCCACACCGGGGTCCGCAGCTTCCACCACCTGGCGGTGAACGTACAGGGCGCAACAGTCCACCGCCTGTTGTGCGGTGGTGCTTTTCGTGGCAAGCCCCAGGGCACCCAGTTCCTCCCCGGCCCAGTGCATGAAGTGATCCCGGACCTGTTCGATCACCACGCGGGCCGCACCGTGCCCCGTGCTCACATGGAATTCCAGTTCCTTGTCATGCACCACGTCCACCAGGATCCACGGTGCGTTTTCCGTCAGGCGATCCAGCACCCGCCGGGCCCATTCCGCGTTGGTGAAGTGCGGCCCCCCGCGGTACAGGTCCGCCAGGTGTTTTCCCGCTGTCCCTGGTCTATTCATGATCCCTCCCCGCCTTGACCGTGGACGGCACCACGGGCCACAGGCTCACCTCCGCTGTTTTCGTTCCGCACTTGGGACACGCGATCGATGCGGTCAACACCTCCGGGTTGGGCCCGTCGATCTGTCCCCACCCGATCACCAGGCACACGGGCACCTTGGCCTTGCATCCACAGGACAGTTTCAGTTCCATGGATGTGCGCCCCCATGTGAACGCTTTGATCTGGGCCTCGAATGCCCGTGGGTTCCACCTGGGGAACAGTGCGATCTGTCCCGCAAGATCCGCCAGCACCTTGGACGCCAGCGTGGGCGTGGTTGTTGCCATCACTCACCTCCAGTGGGTTAACAGTCTAAACACAGTTTGCGGTTGGGGTCAACGGGCCCAGGTCATCCTGGAGGGCACCCATCCAAAAGCAATGAACGTCAGGGCCCACAGGTACTTGGTGGGCGTCCCCTTGGGGTGGACACGAGCAAACCCACCAAGGAATGCCTCCGGTGGTGTGCGCCCCACGGTGGTGTGCCCATTGTAATCCATGCGGTAATGGTGGGGGATTCCGTCCGGGTAATGTATCTGGCGGTACACACCTTCCCCGCTCGCATCCCTCCAGGTGATCCTGTCCACTGGCACCAGCCGGATCCTGGTGAGGCGGATTCGGCCCACAGCCTTTTTTCCACGGCCTGGACACACGGCAATGGACTGTCCCTTGTAAAACGGGCTGTACAGGCGTCCGGCCTTGTTGGTGCGGAGGACTTTCAACACGTCCCAGCCCTGGGTGGGGACGCCCCGCACGTACTGGAGGAACCGCGGACGCTGGGGATCGCTGGCCAGGTGATACCGATCGCCTGGTTGCGCCACGCGCCGTGTCTGGATCTTGGACCCGTTCACCATGGCCACGATCGATTCCGGGGCAAAGATCATGGGCCCTCCTTCCCGGACCCCAGGAGGAGGCTGGGCTGGGACAGCACCCGATCGAACCTGGGGATCGTTTCCTCCGCCAAGGTGCGCCCGGTCCTGGTTATAAAGTGGGGCATGAACGCGGTTTCAAAATCCACCAGCCCGCAGTCCACCGCAATCAAGATCGCCTTGATCTGATCATGGAGGATCCGCATGGCCACCCTGGGTGCCTTGTCGTACACGGTCCCGTGGTTGGCGTTGGGGTGGAGGTCCAGGTACACCTCCGCAACCTGGCGCACCTTCACAGTGAGGCGCACGGGCTTGTCCTTGTACACAAACCCCACATCGATCGTGGGGTTGTCACCCTTCAACGTGGTGCGGAACCCGTACTCCTGGGCCCCGAACTTTTCCACCAGTTTCTGGATCGACACCATCGAACGGGACACGGGCACCTTGGTGTTCCAGTACGGAGGATCGCTCACGGCTTCCCCCCCACCCATCGAATGCGGCAATGGTCACACCACAGTTCCTCCGCACCGCCCACGGGTGAGCCCCCGGCCTGGGGCACACGCCCACACCGATCACAGTGCGGGGCCTCCCACTGGGCCTCCACCTCCTGGTCCCTGCACCGCATCACCCGCATGGCTTCACCACACCGGGTGGCGTGTAGGAATTCCACCACGTCCTGGTACGTGGCCACACGGGCGTGGCCGTCCTCCATCACGTGGAGGCCCTCCGTCCGGCCCCGGTGTTTGTAGTACGACACCACCAGGTGAAGGGGCTGATCGTACCAGGGCAGGATCGCCACGTGCTGATCCTCTGACCACACCTCCACCTCCGCCGCCATGTCACGGATCTTGGACATGGCACCACAGGTCCAGTTGTTGGTACTGAACCGCGCCTCCCCCTCCAGGTCACCCCAGTCCGGGAACGCACAGTCACCCGTCCGCCACCCGGTGATCTCTGGAGGAACCGTGAGCCTGTACCCCTCCGGGAACTGACCACGCTCACGGCACATGGGACAGCACACGTGATCGATCGGCACGGGTTCAGTGAGAGGGATCCGCAATGGTCCCCGAACACCCGCCTCCGCCGCTAACTCAGCCTCCCATTCCTCCCGCATTCCCTCCTCCAGATATGCCGCAAACTTGGCGGCCTGATCGTCATTCAGGAAGCCATTGTTGGGAACCAGATCCCGCATCACCGCGTCCGCCTTTTCGATCAGGCTTTCATCCACACCGCCGTCCGGATCCGGGAGGCCGTCCAGCTTGATCGCCTCCTGTTCATCCTCGGGGAGCTTGATCGCCTTCCACCCTCCGGTGGGACCGCCCGGCACCTCCACGCGGAAGTACAGATCACAGTGGGCACAGTGACACACAATCCGCTTTGGCTCCTCGACGGTTCCAGGCTGGCTGAACAGATCCTCCAGTCCCGGGTACACGGCCTCCCGCTCACAGTATGGACAGGTGATCGACGGAGGGATCGTTCCCTGGTATCCGGGCCCCTCCACGGTCATGGCTTCACCTGGTCACCCCACACCGTCCACCCGTCCCGCTGGTCACGGCCGAACAGATCGATCCGGGGCCCCGCGCTGAACCGCTCGATCGCCTGGTACGATTCATCCGGCTTGGCGCTGTGTTCCGTCCGCTGTGCATGAACGATCGAGGGCACACCACCGGACAACCGCTTGGGCTTCCCGCGCTTGCACACCAGGCACGTTTCATGGGCGTTGCGGAGGTAATGCCCAAGGCCCACGTGGGGCGCAAACCCGGCACCCACCACGGGCCTCCGCTTGTTGGTGAGTTTGGTTTCCTTGCCGTCCTTGTCCACCAGGATGTGGCGGCCCTTCACCCACACCATGGTGTTGCCCGTGACCGCGAACCCCCAAGCCTTGGTGATCAGGCGGTGGAGGCCCGTGATCTTCATGGCGTCATGGTCATGCCAGATCGTTTCCCGCATGGCTTCCGGGATCCACAGGAACAGGAACGCATCCGGGGCCGCGATCGATTCCACCGGGAGGGATGCGATGTCCTCCCAGTCGAGTACATCATAATGTTTGCCCGCCTTCCGCTTCCCGCGATAGCTGGGCGCGGCCCGCTGTCCCACGTCCTGGAACCGCCAGGGCGGATCCGCCACGATTGTTTGGAACTGTCCCTCCGGGAGGGGTGGAAAGGTTGATCCCATGGTGTTGCCTCCTTTAACTGGTGGGGCTCACGTTAACACAGTGAACCCTGGGCGCAAGCCCTATGCCTCCGGGTCCACGATCAGCGGTGGCCCTCCGTCGAGTGGTTCCAGGATCTTGTTGACCTCCCGCTGGAATTCCACGGCGGCTGTGGTCAACCGCTTGACCGTTTCCCACCCGGCCTTGGGATCGTCCAGGGCCTGGCGGTACAGTGTGGGGTCCAGCATGGGAGCCACCGCGTCCGTGCGGTCCTGTTGGGCCTTCATGTCCTCCAGCGGGATCAGCCTCACCAGTTGCGCCAGGGTGGTGACCTGTGCCTGGGCCTGTTCATAATCTTCAGCCTTCACGGCTCACCTCCTTGTACCCGCGGTCCTCCGCTTCCATGTCCCGCCGGGATTCCACACACGGTTGCCACGGCCTCCCGCCGTTGTCCACGGCCCAGTCCGTCAGTTCATGGATCAGGCCCGTGCCCCAGTTCCCCAGGAACGCGGCCCCGGCCTCCAGTTCATCCCGCATCACGTCCAGGAGGATCCGTGCCCGGCTGAACGTGCTGTGGTACCCCACCTCCGGGTGGTGGTGAATCATCAGGCATTCCAGGTCCACCTCCCGGTCCCCCATCACGATCCACTTGCCCACGTCCGTGGACAGCCTCACATGGACGGACCGCACGGACCTGGGGAACGCCCACCAGCGGATCGCAACCTGGCGGGCCACCTCCGCCATGAACACAGCCACGGCGGGATCGGGATCGTCGTCACCCGGAAAACGATCCATGGGGCGGAACATGGCCACGGGATCCATGAGGTTCACCAGGTCCGTGGTGGTCACACTCAGGATCGCGCCCGGCATGGACGCCCGGAGGTTGCGGGCGATGTGGTCCGGCACGTCCCGGCTATCCACGATCACCATGCCCATGGCGTCCAGCCTCCGCGCCAGTTCCGCCCACGCGCCCGCCACCGGATCGTCCCAGTGCCGGATCTGGTGCTGTCCATAGTTGGACCCGGGCCCGTACCACTCACCAGGTGGAGGCCACAGCTTCCGCACGGGCTGGCCGTCCGCGTTGCGTCCGATCGGTTTCTCATGGTCCATGGTGATCGGTGTGGCCCACCACGGCCGTGTGTTGTTGCTCATGTCAGTACCTCCAGTGACCCCAACGGGATTTGAACCCGTGTTGCTGGCTTGAAAGGCCAGTGATCTAACCACTGATCTATGGGGCCGTTTTTCTCACGGTGTGCGAGTGGTACCAGGCCCCCTCCCGCATAAACTCGACGCGCACCGCCTGGCACACCTCGCACACCATCCTCCGGGCGTCTTCCCACTTGTACCTGTGGCCCACGCCCTGATCGTCCACGCTGTCCAAGGTCAAAAGCCTGAACCGCCTCCCGGTTTCTTTCCAACGGTGGACGCACTCAGCCACGCCCCACGCCCAGGTCATCCAGGCACGTGTACATCACCACGTGGCGATCGAAAATCCCAGCCATGGCCTCCAGGCCCTTCGACCGTGCGGACCGTGCCCACGTCCGCAACACGTCGAGGGGCACACCCTCCCACCTGTTCAGCACACGCCACGCCGCGATCCGTTGCGCCCCCACGCTGGCCACCGCCACGTCCGTGAACATGGCCTCCGGGGCTGGGTGGTCATGCCTCGACATCACCACGCGCCGTGCCGTCCATGGCGTCCTGGGCTTCCGCCAGCGGTGCCCGCTTCACCTCCAGGTGGGGGGACACCAGCGCGGGCCACAGTCCGATCAGCGCCGCGAAATACGCCCGCGCCGCGTTGGCCTGGGCATAGTGGCTATCTGATGGATCCTCACTGTCGATCACCTCCGCCATGTTGTGCAAGGCGTCCCACGCTTCCATGATCGCACCTGTCCGCACCACCCACGCCTTGGACCCATCCACCAGATCCTTGCGCGGGGTGTCCACATCGATCATGCCCTGAACCACAAACCCCTCCCGGTCCGGCACGTCGATCATGTCCGGGCAGTTCACGATCGCCAGCAAGCAACGGCGGAGGGCGGTGGCCGCCTTCACCAGCATGACAGCGGGGGGCACGTCATTACCGTGGCCCTTGTAGTTACCCACCTCCAGCTTGGACATGGCCACCACCATGATCCCCAGCCGGGTCAACCTCACATCAGTGAGGTGAGGATCCACACCCGCGCTGGCCGCACGGGCGGATCCCTCCTGGCGTATCCCTTCCGCGATCCGCCTCATGGCCTCGTACATCCGGGAGGGCGCGTTGGTGGACCACGGCTTGGGGCCGTCCCCGTCCCCCCTCACCTTGGCCACCTGGGCCGGGGTCATGCCGATCGTGGACCGCATGGCCAGCACCGCCTTGGACTGGTGCCTTTCCAGCACGTGCCACAGGTACCGCCCCAGGTGTTCCAGGGCCTCCTGGACGCTGTGATCAATGATCGCCATGGCCTGGGCGATCGTCAGGGTTGCCATTGCCTTGCCTGTCATGGTTGCCTCCACGTGGTTGTTGCGCCCGGGATTCAGTCCCAGGCACTTACACCCTTAACACAGGCAACACCAGGGATCAAGATTGTTTCCGTTTGAATCCCACGGGCACCAGGCACGGTGCCACGGACAGGCGGACACGCTGATCATAATCATGGAGGTGGACCACCACGGGACAGGAACACGCGCCCAGGTGGCCAGCGCAATCCGTGATCCACCACTCGCACCCACCGCACACGTTCCCGGCCTCGACGTTGATCCGGTCCACAGCTTCCCGGGCATGGTCCGCGCTGGGGTACTTCGATCGGCCCTGCCGCATCACGATCCCGGGATAGTGCGGAAGGTACTCCAGGCCCACGATCACAAACCCGTGGTGTGGCAACCCGGTGGGGGCCACCCCCAGGAACCGATCCATTTCACCGCCCAGCAACCAGTGGCACCAGGTTGTTTCCGTGCTGTCCAGTTGCGTTCCCATCACTTCACCGGGATCAGGGTGATCGCCAGCCTGGTGGGATCGCTATCCCCACCCACCACGTGCGGGCCCACCACCACGGCCCAGCGTTCCAGGTATCCCAGCGGCAGCTTGCCCACCTCCATGGCCAGGGTGATCACCTTCACCGCCCGGGTCTTCAACCACGTGAGCGTGGCCATGGTGATCCGCTCACCCTCCTGGCCCTTGAACGCCCCGTGTTCCACCGCATCGTTCAGGGCGGCCATGCCGTCCAGCCATTCCTGATCGTTGATCGCACATACCATCAGCTTGCCTCCTTAACTGGTCCACAGGTGGGGGACGCTGAACCACCCACCACACGGACAGTGTACCGCGCTTGATTTCAAGGGCACCGCCATGAATCGGCGGCAGTGTGGGCACATCACCAGGATCACAGGTACCCCGCCATGACCTTGCGGATCCTGTCCCGTGCCCGATCGTGGCGGTGGCCCCAGTTACACACGAGGGTGTCCTCCGTGCGCCTGTACGCCACCGCTTTCAAAAGATCCACCTCCAGGTGTTCCACCTTGCAAGGCACCTGGAAAAAACCCTGTTGACCACGCACACGGAACGGGTGGGCCAGCGGTACCACCACGTGGATCCTCCATGCCCAGCAACCAACACCCGCTGGCTGGGCCTCATCGAAAACGCACAGGGCCCGGGCGTGTCCCATCCAGTGTTCCGCCCTGGTAAGCATTGGGGCCAGCCCGCTGTCCCTGGCCAATTCCTCCTGGGCCTCCTTGTCCCACGCCTTCCCGGCACACAACAGCACCGGGTTGGGGAACGTGTGGGGCCTCCACGTCCGATATTCCGCGTCCTTCACGCTGGACAGGATCAATTCCAGCCATGGTTCCCGGATCGTCAGGGCCGTGACCTCCAGATCCCCGGGGTGGTCCCCCAGGTCCAGGTTGGTTTGCCCGCTCATGTGTCCCTCCGTCCACGCTTGGGGGCTTCCATGACCCGGGCGTGGTGTTTCCCCGCCTGGTCACGCACCACGATCGCGGACCTGTCCGGACCGTCCGCCATGTCCACGCCCACCACCGCACAGCGGCAGTTGTGATGATACGGCGGGGGAGGGCCCTTGGGCTTGCGCCTCCACCTCACCCACCGGAGCCACACCCAGGACCACGCACGGGACACCAGCCACCGCACCCAGCGAAAAATCCACGGTGCGCCCAGCCCGAACACCACCCCCAGGACAAAAACCACCACGGCCCCGATCATGCCCAGGTCCATCATTGATCCTCCTCCGGTGCCAGGTCCGCACAGTGATCGCATTCCGGCAGTCCAGATCCCAGGCACCCACCATCCCCCGGGGTGCCCGGCTTGAATTCCTGGCACACGATCCCGGGGCGTTCATGCCCCTGGACAAATGACCGGGCCTTGACCTCCTCCACCTCGATCGCCTTGCCCATGGCCTCCTTGTCCTTGTACACCGTCACCAGGATCACGTGGCCAGCTTGGACCAGGGCCCGGTACGCCTCGCACGTCCGGCGGTACTTGCATTCCGATCGGCACTCGAATGTGTCCGCACTGGGAGGCCAGTGTGAACACGCCTCGAAATCCCCCCGGGCGGCCGTGACCAGTCGATCAACAAGCCCCATCACGGCACCTCCCCGGGATCCCGCGATCGGTTGCTGATGTTGTCACGCCCCTGGGTGTCCGTCCGCACATCCTGGAGGGCCTCCTTCAACACGTCCACCAGGGCCCGCTTGACCTCCCCGATCACGTGACGGTCCAGGGGCTTGTCCTGGTACGGGGACAACAGATCGTGGATCCCATCGTACAGCCCCAGGCTGATGTCCTCCGGGATGTCCAGGAGGCGGGGATCGATCTTCGACCGATCGCCCTCCGTCATGATGTCGCACCCGTGGAACGTCCAGCGATCCACCCACACGGTCCCGCACTCGGAACAGGTGAAGTGAAGATCCAAGATCCGCGCCCGTGCGAACAGGAACGGGGCGGACACCGTGCTGGAATGCTGGGCCATGTCCAGGTGGCCAGCCCTCCCGTTCCGCTTGCTGGGGATCGTCACCTCATGCCCGCACCACGGACAGGTCACTGGATGGATCCGATCAAAGGGATTGCGCCCGCTCATGGCTTCCCCCCGGGATTGTGGATCGTGATCCCGATGTTGTCCCGGGTGAACATGGCCCGCAGTCCATCACGGATCGGTTGCGCCACAAACACCTGGGCCAAGGCCATGGACACCTCCGTGGAGGCGTACTCACTGATCAGCCCCGCCACCCTGGTTGCCATGTCCAGGATCGTGGCCCGGTCCGCTGGCTTCCCACGGTACCCCTGGAACAGCCGCACCAGGTTGGCGCGGAAGATCCCGGGGAGGCGGAGGTCACAGTCCAGATCCGCGTTGCCGTGGTACCTGGGTTCCACCCCGTCCTCCTGGATCACGTTGGCGCACTCAGCCTCCACCCAGGCCCGCTGGTCCGGCGGAAGCGGGATCAGCTTCACGTGATCGTCCACCGCGTACACCGTCAGGCAATTGGGACAGCGCACGTAATACATGAACTCCACATCCAGGTGGCTGTGGTGACCACAGGCACAGTGGATGTCCGCACACACGGCGGTGCCCTTCCACTGGATCAGCCCACACGGTGGCCGGAACGGAAGGCCCTCCCCCCGCTTCCACTGATAGTGGGAATGGTGATCGATCGCTTTGTCGGTTGGTTGGTTGGTTGTTGCTCATGTTGCCTCCGTCTATCGTTTGCCGGGAAGTACCTCCACCATGATCGGTGTGTGGTCACCTACCCACGCGCCCTCCACGTTGTGCCCCAGGTAGTCCTGTGCGGCATCCCTGTCCATTCCCTGGTCCATCAGTATGCCAAAAGGCACTTGTCCCGGTCATACACGGCCACGTCCGGCTTGCCGGGCCCCCTGGTGGCCATGCCAATGATCGCACCGTCCAGCACGTCCCAGGTGATCGCCTCCGGGTTCACCAGGGATAGTTCCATCACCACGTCCCCCGCCTCCGTCCCAACCATGTGCGCCTCCGTGTTCACTCAGCCCCCTCCCTTGCCCATGCCCCGGGTGGTGCGTTCCCGTCACCATTGGCGATCCCGTCACCACCCAGGGCCATGACAGGCAAGAAACCAAAACTTACAGGGTTAACACTGTGAGGTCAAGCCCCGGGATCAGCCCACGCCAATGGTGCCACCGCCAAGCTGTTCATGGCGGCGGATACCCTCCAGGGACAAGTACAGGGCCATGAGGACGTCCCCGGTGTGTTCCGTGGGCTTCCATTCCAGGGCCTGATCGATCAGCAACTGGATCGCAGCGTGGACACGGCCCCGGCGGTCCGCTGGGAATTCCCACTTGCGGTTTTCCAACTCGACGCCCCACCCTTCGATCCCGAACACGGGATCGTGTTTCCTGGGGCCCCTGGTCTGGTACGGCCACACGGGGATCGCGGTGTCCTCTTGAAGATCCTGGGTTAGATAATTCTGGGCAGCGTTGTCCTCCACCATGAACACCCCGCCGAACTTGCGATAGATTGCCTCCGCCCGTGCGATGATCTCCCGCTTGCGCCAGCGTCCGTGAATGATGTTGAGGATCCGCCGCTTGTGGGTGAGCGTGTCCACCCCGGACGTGACCATGGCGGTTTCATCGTTGGTGGCCTTCCGCTTCACCCCCAGGTCCACGCCCGTGACCGTGACCTCCATCCCATGCGGTGCGGGGAAGGGGAGGCCCTGTCCCTGTTTGATACACCGGGTGAACCATTCCAAGTTGAACCTGGAGGTTTCATCACTCACGGCCTTGCACAGCATTTGCTGGGCGTACCTGTACGGGGTCAGTTCCTGCCGCCGTGCCTTCAACCGTTCAGGGGACCACCTCGACGGCCACAGCGTGGTGGCCTTTTTCTTGCCACGTCCTGGGATCTCAGCCGGGTACCGCCTGGTGACGTATCCCCCACGCTTGCCGATCTGGTGCATGAGGTCACCAGGGTGCCACGCGGTCCCGATGATCCAGATCGATCCGCCCTCGACAATGCGCCCAGGGATCGTTGAATCGAACCACTCGATCAGCTTGGACCGCTGATCCGGGGTCCACGTGTTTTCCAGGTCCAGCACGTCGTCCAGGATCGCCACGTCATAGCGCCCGCCCATGACGGCCCCACCGATACCCACGGCCTCCACCGTGAAATCCTTGGCGGTGGTGGGACGTGTCGGACGGTACCTGATGTGCGAGGTAGTCCACCTGTCGAAACGCTCACGCACCAGGTGGGGGAACACGCGGTGGAGGTCCGTGTTCCGTTCGATGTGAGCTTGCACGGTGCCCAGGGGCTTGGATGCCTGTTTCTGTGTGCGCCCCACCAGGAGGATCCGTGGGTACTCGCCACGCTCTAACCTGGTGCCCAGTTCATACAGGGTCCGCCCCACCATCACCTGGATCGTTTTCCCATGTTCCACGGGTGCGAACAGCACCAGGCGATCGTGGGCGTCCAGGTTGGTTTGCCACTCACGGTGGAACCCAGCCTGGATCAGTGACTGGCCCGATTCATCCCGGAGGGTTTCCTCCACCATCACGGAGGCGTCCCCCTGTGCCTTGATACGGAGGGCCTCCTTGCGGGCGCGGATCATTCGCATGGCACGGGCCACGCTGGGATCGGTGCTGGTGCTCACAGGGCCTCCGCCCGGTGTGCGTCCCAGTGCAATTTCCTGTGGCAATTGGAACACAGCACCACGCACTTTTTAATTTCCGCCCACACCGTGGCCTGGCTTCCACGGTCGATCATCCTGGACACGTTCCCCTCCTTGCGTCCATTCGCATGGTGGAACTCCAGGCAAGAGGGGTGATCCTCCTCGCATCGATCACAGCCCTTGGCCGCCTTGTACTCAGCGATCTTGGTGCGGAACAGTCCACGGTACTTGGCGGCCTTGCCCCTGTAGTAATCCCGGTTGTTGGCGTAATGCTGTTTCAGATATGCCTTGTTGCATTCCCGGCACGTGGCCTGGTGGCCCTTCCCCTTCCGGTTGTACGCGGACAGGGGCTTGGACTCGCCGCACCCCGTACAGGTCTTTTTCCTGGCTGGCATCGATCGAAGGCTATCAGGATTTGACAAGGTTGCCAATTATCGAATCCGGAAGGGCCAGCAAGACTTGAACTTGCAACCACCGGAACCAAAACCCGGTGCGCTACCAATTGCGCCATGACCCCATGGGGATGTATCCGCCAGGACGTGTTAAAGCGATCCAGGAGGTGGGACCACTTCCCGTGTATGTTCATCATGTGGTGTACATCCACGCCCCTGGATGTGGCGGAGGGGCGTGACCTCTAACACGGCCCCGTTGGTGTCCGAAACTGGACCGGGGATCCGCGTGTAAAGGCAAAGGGGATCGACTGGGGCAAGCCCGTGGGACATCAGCCCTCCGGACTACTTCCCGCCGTCCTCGATCAGTTCAGGGTGGTTGGCCATGATCTCACTGGTCCAGCGGTTCACCGCGTCCGTGGCCTCACCCGTGATCCGGGCCAGGCGGCGGTGGGCGGTGGCCACGCGGTCCATGGTGCCCTTGCCGTCCTTGAAAGCCTGGGCGGCCTTGCGGTGCGCCTTGCTGGCCTCCTTGACCTGGGCCTCCTTGTCCTTGATCACTTCACTGATTTTTTCCTCACCCATGGGATCCTCCGTGTTGCTTGGTGTTCATGGTGTTGCGTCCACGCTATCCACGATCCGTTGTACCAGCGGACCGTATGCTGTGCAACCGCTCGATCTGATCCAGCAAGTACCGGGGCACCGTCCGGTTGATCCGGTGCGCCTTCAATGCGTCCACCAGGCTGGCGTGTGGCCTGTACACCCTCATGCCCTTGGGGTCCATGTACTCAGCCACGGCCATGATGATATCCCCCACCCTCCGGGCGTCATGTTCCACGGCCCTCCGATCTTTCCTGGCCTGGGCCTCCAGGTCCGCCTCCACGCCCCGCCACTCACGGTGCCACAGGAGGTGGGCCAGCTTGGCGTGGAACCTGGCCTCCTGGTCATTGCTCACCAGGTGGACCTTGGCACGGTGCGTCCGCTTGCGGATCACCTTCCCGCACACCTCCAGGCCCACCCACCCGTCCGGTACCTCCTCCAGCTTCACCAGGCCCTTGGGGTACGCCAGGAACTGGAGGTGAGCCCGGGGCGGTGCGGTGAATTTCCGATCGCCCAGGAAATCACCGCGCCCCACCTTCACCTCCACCAGCCACGTGAGTGGACGCCCACCGGATTTTGTCCGGGCCTCCTGGTACCTGGTGGCCAGCCCCATGCGATCGAACCTGGACGGCACCACGGGCACTGTGCCCGCCACGTCCGCGTTCCACCGCCGGGCTCCGTACCTGTCGCACACCGTCCCCGAATCCCAGCCAGCTTTCACGTGGTGTTCCAGGTGGGTGGGCACCACGCCCCCGATGTCCCCCACGTCCACCTCCGTGAGTGCAGGACACCACCCAGCGTCAATGAACCGCTGGGCGATCCGCGCCTTCAACTGATCGTGGTCCATCAGGGCCCGTGTTCCCCAGGTGACAGCGTGATGGGTGCGCCCACGTGGCGTTCCAGATCGTTGACCGCTTCCCAGCAAGCCCCCACGTCCTCCATGCGGACCTCCTCCTCCTCCAGGATCCGTTCCTCGATCCGCATGGACCGCGCCTCCAGGGATTCCACACGCTCACGCATGGTCCACCCGTCCCTGTCCGTTGCTTCCGCCTCCAGGGATTCCACACGGTCCTGGAGGTACGCGATCCGGTTGCTGTCCATGATCACGTTGCCCACCAGGAGGAACCCCACCACACACACCAGAATGAAGATCCACCAGTCCCGCTTGTCCCACCGTTTCATGTCCCCTCCTCGATCGACGCATCGAACACGGACCCGTCCGGAAACTCGACGCCCACCTCCGTGCCCCACTTCAACAACACCTTGAACCCGGCCCGCTTCAACCTCCGCGCCATGTCACAGTGGCGGGACCACCCCACGTGCCCGCAGTCCTCACACCTGTACTGGGCTTTGAATCCCATCAGCCGGACACCCCCGTGGGTTTTGTCCTTGCCCCACAGCTTCCGCACCTTCCCAGTGGCCACCAGGTTGGTGCCGTGACGGTACCGGGTGTCCCCACTCTCACGGGCGTGGATCGATCCCAGCCTGTGGACCTTGCACTTGTAGCACCGCAAGGTCAGGGGCTGGCCTGTGCCCGCGTTGCTACCTGGCACGGTGCCTCCACGCCTTCCACAATTCCCGCCCCACTTCGATGTACATGGGCACCAGCACAAACTGGGCCATCAGGATCCAGGCCAGGAGGGTTTCATGCACCGCACGGGACACCGCCGGATCGTTCCACACGCTGGCGTCCATCAGCCACCACCGCTGAACGTGTCCGGAGGAGGCGGGGGGTCCGCCACCGGGTCCACCGTCCGGGCCGTGTACCTGATCGTGCCCGTCCCTTCCCCGGCCAGGATGTCCCCCTCCTCATGGTGGGATTCCACCTGGACGTGACCAGACCACCCACAGGAACACGTCACCACCCCACCAGGCTGGCCCCAGTTGTTGCCGTCCTCCGCCCCGCTCATGGTCACCCACACCGGGAGCCCACACGTGGGACACATTGCAGTCACGGACCATGTGATCGGCAGTTTCATCAGTCCCCCTCCATCATGGCGTCCGCAGCGTCCGCAAGGTCACCCAGGTCCGGCGGTTCCACCACGGGGTCCATGGGATCGTCACGGCAGTACCGCGGATCAGCTTCACGCCTCGCACGGTCCTCCGCCATCTGTTGGTGCCACCGTGCCTCCCAGTCCGCCTGGGACTCACCCGGCCTCCGCGCCCACCGATCCACGCTCACGGCTTCACGTCCTTGGCACGTCCCGTCCCCCCGCACTTGGGACACTTCCCCGTCCAGGGCTTGCTGTCCTTTTCACCCACGGCCACGCCTGTGCCCTCACAGGTGGGACACGGATCCGTGATGCGTTCCAGGAGGAACGTGTGCGCCTCGATCTTTTTGTTGCACTTGGTGATCCTAGTCCACAGGGCCACCACCTCATTTCTATTCCCCGCCTGGACGGCCCGATCGTTCCGTTTGTAAAGATCCGCGCATCTCCGTTGTAAGAGGGCGATCGCGTCATGGATCGCCTCCACCGCGTCCAGGGCGTTCACGGAACTGGTGGCCGGGATGTGCTGTGCCTTGCTGTTCATGCCGTCACCCCTCGCACCCGCGATCGAACCTGCCCTCCTCCGGGTACGCCTCCGGTTTCGGTTCCCACAGGTCACACCCGGGCTCCGTGTCCAGCGTGGCCCCTTCCGTGTAGCACCGCGCCCCGCTGTGGATCCGGTCCTTGTCCGGCAACCCGCAGTTGCCACACGTCCTGGGCTCACCCTCGACGGGATCCTCCAGGGGCACCAGCACGATCACACGCTTGCCCACGTCCCCCTCCTGGTGATGATCCTTCAACGTCACGTTGGACACGTACGCCCCGGATGATATGCCACCATCACCAGGCCCCACCCGCCAGGACCGCTCCAGGATACCCTCCACCTCCCGGTACTTCCCGGGCTTGCTTCCGTCGATCACGTCCAACACCTGGGCCAGCACCGAACGCGCCACGCTGTCCTCCGTGTCCCCAGTGGACCGCCCCAGGTTTTCGTACATCCTGGCCACGTCCGCACGTATGCGATCCACAGCGGACGGCACAGTGCCACCACGCGCCCGCCTCACCAGTTCACCCACCAGGGCCTGGACAGCGCACATAGCCGTGGGGCCCTGTCCTATCGGGATCAGGTTGCCTTCCCCGTCCAGGTCGAATCCGGGCATGGTGGCCGCCCATGTACCATCATTCGGCGGCAACTTCCGCGCCACCGTGATCCCCAGGAGGTCCGCCACCCGCATGGCCTCATGGGCAAGCGAGTCAAGCGTGTGGACAGGGGACTGATCGGGATCGGGATCAGGATCCGGATCACCCCAGTCCGTTGCCTCGTCGCACAGCCCCAGGCCCTTGTCCACCACGATCCCCAGGCATGACATGGAATCGATCAGTTCAGGATCCGGGAACTGGTGATCGTTGCTGGCCCACTCACGCCACAGGCATGACACCGCCCGTGCGTCCAGGTCCACCCGCGCAAGCTGGCACAGCAACACGTCCGCCGCTTCCATGGGTGTGTCCCCGTACCCGATCGCGCTGGCCTGGGGATCCTTGAACGTGTTGTGATACGTGGCGCACCACGTCCCCTCCCCCTCCGACTTGACCTGGATCCCCACGGACCGGAGGAGGGGCAATACCTTGTCACCCTCCAGGATCAGGTCCGCCAGCTTGTGGAGTTTTTCACGTTCCAGCCTGGTGGCGTGTTCGGCCTCCCGCAGTTCCACGGACTGGCGCGTGGCTATGCTGTCCAGGCGATTCCGGTCCGCTTCCACCTCCCGCATGGGATGTTTGGGACACGTCTTGATATGTTCGGCCACCGCCGTGGCCGCCGTGCCATCCAGCGGGAACCGCTCACCACAGAATGCACAGTACGTGGTGCCCTGGAGTGCCTTGTTTTCCTCCACCACCTTGGCCAGCACGTCCGCACACACCCCCAGCGTTTCGATCCCGGCCGGGGTGATCGTCCGTGCTGATCCCGGTGGGCCAGCCTGTGAGTGCCACCGCAACGCCTCCAGGGCCTGTTCAGGTGTCTTTACATCATGGCTCATGGGTGGTTCCCCCATCCGTCACGATCGGCACACGCCACCAGTTCAGCCATGAGGGCCCGCACCGCATCCATGGGCGTGTCCCCGTTCCCCATGGGCACCACGTCCTTGCCATCAGGATGATTCGAGATCCCAGCCACCCAGGTGCCACTGTCCGGCGGATCCTTGAACACGGTGATCCCTATCTGGGCCAGGACATAGTGGCCCAGGTCCATGCCCTTGATCATGTCCACCACCGCCTCCATGGAACTTGGCCCGTATCCGATCGGGCTTTCCATGGGATTCTGGAACGTGGACAGCTTGGCGCAATGCTGATCACCGTCCATGTCCACCACGATCCCCAGGGCTGTGAGGATCACGCGGTGCGGATCGTCACGGTCCAGGATCAGATCGGCCAAGGCGTACAGCCTCCGCTGTACTTCCATTCGATCGCCCTGGGTGTTGGACAGGTGCGTGGCTGTGCTCACCCGCAGTTCCTCCGATCGGTCCAGGCGTTCCTGGCGGACAAACTCAGCCCCGCAGTCCTCGCACACCCAGCGATCCCGCCGTGCGGATCCGACTGTACTGGGAACTGATGAATACTTCACGCGGTTACACGCACAGTGTGGCCCACCCATCACGCCACCAGAGAGAGCCTCCCTAACAACGTCCTTGACGGAATGCCCACTCAACCGTGTGGGTTCGGGCAGGATTTCCTTGCCACGATCCGTGATCTCGATCTTGGTGCTATCCTTTTGCGAATCGGCCATAGTTGTTGCCTCCCTTAACCGTTGTCCTGTTCGGCCTGGTCGTATCCCTCTTGATACCCTTCCCCCTTGGCCTCGTCCCGGCACTTGTCACACGGTTCTATATACAGCACCCCGCGCAACCAGTTTCCGTCAATGTCACTGTTGCAGTTGTCGCACTGAACCCGAATCGGGATCTCTACTTCCGCCATTGGTTGTTGCCTCCTTTAACTGGTGGCCCCAACCTTAACAGGGTGAACAGTCGGAATCAAGGGCTCCGCGGGATGTTGGCCCGGGCCAGTTCACGGTCCCGATCATCCCACCCGTACACCCACGCCTTGCGGAACGCACGGGAAAAGGTCACGCGCCCGTCCACCTTCCGCTTGTCCCTGTACGGGCAATCATCCAGGGTCAGGCCCTCCGCCCTGGCCTTGCGTCCCTTCCGGTACGCGCCAGCGTGTCCACGATCGGTATACCCGCCACCCAGGTCAACGGTGCGTTGCATCAGTCACCACCCCCGAACCTGTCCGGGATCTCACCAGTGGCCGCGAACCTTTCCAGTTCATCCACCGTCCATCCGGCAAATTCGTTGGCCTCCTCCGTGTCACCCCATCCGATCATGTCCCCGAAAACCTCTTGCCACGTCTTCACCAGTTCCGCGCTGGCCTTGGCCGCTTTGATGTGCCGGGCCCATTCCGTCGATTCCCAACCCTCGATCCTCTTGCGCCTCCCCGCCCCGGCCTTCCCCCGCTTGAACGTCCGCTTGCCCGTTTTCGGATCAACCGTGGTCCACGTGTCCCGGTAGTCCTCCAGGTCCGCCATGGACACCTCCGCAGCGTCCACGGACCGCGCCACGATATCCTGGATCTGGGCGTACACCTTCCCCCGGAACGTGACCGCCTCATGGTCCGCGATCTCACGCGCCTTGACCTTGACCCGTTTCCTCCGCTTGGACAGGGCCTCCATGTCACGCTTGGGATCGCCCACCTTTATGTATTTAAGGACGGTTCCATGCGCCAACCCGCACCGCCTGGCCACTTCCGCGGCACTGACGCCTGTTTGGTACTCCCGCCACATGGCGCGGTACTGTTCCGTGGTGATCGGGCCGGATCCCTGGCCTTTGCCCGTGCGGGCTTTCCGCTTGCGCCTTTCCTGTGCCGCCTTTTGAGTGCGGGGCTTTGGTGGCTTGCGTTTCTTCTTACTGGCCACGTGGTACACCGTACACGCTTGTGGCACGTGTGTTCAAGGTGTCATGTGTTCGGGGGGGGGTGGTCAGGGTGTGCGGACGTGCCTGTGTTCCACTCTGACCTGGTACACGGCCACGCCTGGGGGGATCACTTCACGGGGGCTGGGGATGTACGGGTCACGGCCCACCACCACGGTTTCCCATCCGGGGCGTTGGTACGCCTCCCGCACCACCTTGGCGATCTTGAATTCCAGGATTCCCTCCTCCACCTGTTCGATGGGGGGAACCTCCACCAGGATGGTGTCCCGCTTTACGATGATCATTCGTTGGACCAGGTGGCAACCAGCTTGACCCCAACCAGGAGGCCCTTTTCACCTGGTGAGAAATCCCCGGGGTGGCTGTCAGTGAATCCCCCTGGTGTGTGTTCCTGGATTGATTCCACCGTGGCCGTGAATCCAGACTGGGCGTACTTGGGCGGGACTATCTGGGGCACCAGGGCCTTGGCCGCCTCCACATCGGATCCAGGTGAAAGGACCAGGGTCATGAAATCACGGCGGATCATGGTGATGATCATCGGGGGCCTCCTATCGGTTCCCATGGTGCGGGCTGGGTGTACTTGCGGACATACAGCGGGTGGCGCGGATCCCCGGACTGGGTGAACGCCAGGGCGTGGGGCACCTTCACCATGGCGCGGACCTCCCGGGCCCGGGCTTGCTTCCATGATGTGTTCATGTTGCCCCAGGCACACACCACCAGGTCCGCGTCACCCACAGCCCTGTGGATGTGCTGATCGTTGTCCGGTCCGATCACGTCCCGCTGAACCCCCGTGATCGGTTTGCGGGCCACCATCAGTTCCACGGGGTTGGTGGCGCGGAAGGCAAACAGGTTGACCACCTCCAGGCGTCCATACCCCCACCCCCGGGCAAATGACTGGCACCGCCCGATCGTGGGATCATCCTGGCGGGCGTCCGCCGTGGAGGGGTTGTGCATGATGAACAGGACCGTGCCCAGGTTGTCCACCCCATGATCCTGGAACAGTCCACCCTGGTGCTGGGTGATCGTGCGTCCCAGCCTGTACCGATATTTTCCGCAGTCACTGATCACCGCGTCCCCTTCCGGGATCGGCGGTACCAGTTCAGCCTTGATCGCCACAGTGCGCCTCCTTGCCCCACGCCTTGCGGTACTGTTCTGAATCGTACCTCCCCACATACGTTGGCGGGATCCGGTTCCAGTCCCGGGACATCCAATCATCCGGCGGTGTGGGCTCACGATCGGGGGCGTCCCCCAGGTTGCAATCCGGGCACCCCTCCAATTCAAGGCCAGCGGGTGAGTAATCATCAGCCGGACGGAATACCAACACCCACCGCTGGCCTCCGCACGTCTTACAGGGATCAGTCATGGACCGGGCCCCCGTGTTCCCTCCGCCACGCCAGGATCTTGTCCCGGTCCCAGGGACGTTTCACCTCCAGGACAAACAGGGCCCCGCCTTCCGCGCCCAGGTGGAACGCTAGATCCTCGATCAGTTCCCCCGCCACCATGTACGCGGGGAGGCCCCCGTGTTCCAGGGCGTACTGGTCACGCCCCTCCAGGTGGACCACTTCCACCCCGGCCGCCTTCAACTGGTCCACCAGGTCCGATCCCTCCGGTGTCCTGAATTCCCCACAGTTCATCCCGTTGCCTCCTTCAACTTGGCCATGGCGTCACCATCCTGGGCCTCCTGGTCATGTTCATCACGGAGCCCCTCCTGGGCTTCCATGGCGTCCGTGTACTTTTCCCTGGCCTCCTGTACCTCCGGGGGCAAGGAGGCCACCTGGGACGGTGTGAGGCGCACCAGGATGGACAGGAGGCCACGCCCGGCGGAATCCACATCCCACCCGGCACGGGATCGGGCCCAGTCCCGTTTCCATTTGGAATCCCGGGCCTCCTCCTTGGCGATCATGTACTCACGGCTGTTGATCTTGCATACCGGGATCTTGATCAGCCTGGGACGGCCTGGCCCCTTTTTCACCTTGACCTTGTGAACCTCCGTGCTGGTGAACTTGCGCCCGCACTGGGATCCGCTGTACCCATCCCTGGACCACACCTCACAGTGGCACAGGTCCGGGTCCGGGTACCGGGCCCCGTCCTTGGCGGGGAGGTACAGCGTCCGGTGGGGCTTGGCCCGCTCATGAATCCTGGGATGTCTTCGACCGAACACGATCAGCCACCCTCCTCCAGGGCGCGGTCCCGCCTCAACTCGATTTCCTGGATCTCACGGTTGGCCCGCACGTGGATCTTGATCAGGGCGTCATACGCCTTGGCCTTGGATCGGTACTGGACCTCCCCGCGCCTGGTGTCCACGTACTGGTCCAGCACACGGGTGACACCCTGGATCCTCCACTTGGTGAACCGTCCCTGGATCTCACTCGCCAGGATGGGGGCCACCTCCAGCTTGCGCCTCCAGATCGTGGCGTGGCGTTCATCAGCCTCCCCGGGCCTGGTCAGGGCCGTGGTGTATTCGACCTCCACCAGTTGCGGTTCCACCATGAGCCACACCGCCCACCTCCGCTCCGCTTCCGTGTACCGTCCCATGTCCAGGTCCGCCAGCATCACGCCACCTCCCACATGGCCGTGTACCCGTGGCGCTGGACATCCAGGAACAGGCGGTGGCGTTGCTCGTTTGCTTCCGTGGTCAACCCCGCCGCCGTGTACATCCTGATCACCGCCAGGTGTGCGTGTGCCTTCGACGGGTACGGGTGGAACGTCCCCAGGCCCAGCCCGTTGGATTCCGTGATCCGCCTGGGCCCGCGCTTATGCTTGGCACGATTCCACAGTTCCAGCACGATCACGATCCACCTGGTGGGGACGTCCTTATCACTGGGGTGAACCCCCAGGGTGAGGGTGCGATCGGGGTCCGCCTTCAACCATGCCACCACCTTGCGTTCATGGGGCATGGGGATCGGCCTGTTCCCCGTGGTTACTTCAATGCTGTTGGTTGTTGCGCTCACTTCACTTTCCTCCTTGGTGCTCATGCGGATCGCACGTGCGGGATCTTGTGTGCCCGGTGCAGTTCCGCGATCAGTTGCCTGGCCTCATCCTGTGTGTATTCATGGAGGCCCACTCTTGCCCGTTCCGCTTTTTCCATCCCGACGATCCGCCACCTGGTGAACACGTGGGGACCACAGCCCGGTCCAGGATCCAGGAGGGGACCATACCCCTCCATGTGCAACCACCGCCCGGGCTGTTCCTCCAGCCAGTGGTACCAGTTGGCGATCACACTACCCACCGGACCCCACCTTACCTGGACCAGCCCCGCCCAACTTCACGCTGGTGCCCATTTCTTGCGCGGTGGGATCCTGATGGAACGCGATCTGGATCTTGCCGTCCGCGTCCGTGCATTCCTCCAGGTCCACCACGGGGTGGTCCACCCCCGATCGGATCAGATCCAGCATGGCCCCCTCCATGCCCAGGTCCATGTCACGCGCCACGGGATCGTGGGCCCACTTGTCCAGCCTGGTGACCGTGGCCTCCAGTTCCTTGATCCGTTTCCGGTTTTCCTTGCCCTCCGTCCTGGCCCATTTCAGATCGGTGGTGAGCCACCCGATCCACCCCAGGAAAACCAGGAACATAAACGAGATCAGGACCAGGGACAGGTTGAACTGTTCGATCGCGTCCATCACTCACCTCCCCGCAATCTCATGGCGTGTTCCGCCGCGGCCACGATCGTGATCACCTCCTTGCGTTCACCTCCCACGCTCACGTGGGTGGGCGTCGATCGGCTGTGAGGGATCACGATCACCGTGGTTTCCTCCCCGGTGTTGCGGAGCCAGTCCGCCAGCACGTGGTCCAGTTTGTTGAGGGTGCAGGACACGTCCGGGTCCGGGTGCAGTTTCTGAATTTCATCACTGGCCATTGGTCACCACCTCCCGGCCCTCGACGGAATCCAGGCACACGCGCCGCTGTTCCAGCACATCAGCACACCGCGCCGTACACGCCCGCCACGGCCGGATCCGTTCCTCCGGTTTCCGTGGGTTGGGTGTCCGTGGCAACACATTGATCCAGGAACCGCTGGACGTTCGGGGCTCCGGGTACCAGCACACATCACAGCCGTCCTTGAATGGCTTGGTGGGCTCACCCATCGATCACCTCCAGGCCCTGGGCCTTCAACCTGGACGCCTTGCGGGCCCGCTTGGCCTGGGCCTCACTGAACGCGGGGGTGGAATCCCGCCGGGTGATCGTGCGCCTCCTGGCTTCCGCCATGAAGTACAGGGCCACCTGGCGGGAACTGTTGGCCTCCGCCTGTTCGATCAGCCTGGCCATGAACGGATCCCGCAGCGGGTGATCTGCGATCGGTCCACGCTGGGCGCGGAGCCAATCCAGGGCGGACCACTGGGGCCGTTGTTGCCGTCCACGCATCATGACGATCCCTCCATCCTGTCCGCCACGCTGGACCTGGTGCGAAAAAAATCCACCAGTTCAGGTTCACGGTGCATGAGGAGGCGGGCGTACCACGGGCGGAGGTTGTTGTTGAGTTTGTAATCCTGATCCGTGGTGTTGATCGCGGTGTGCCAGCGCACCACCTCAAACAGCCACACGATCGAGTACCGCTCCCGGCCCTTCCGTTTCAGTTGGAGGGCAAGCTCACGGAGCTTGGTGTACACGTGGGGGTTGGCCTGGTGGAACTGCCGGAACGTCCGCACCAGTGGATCCTCCGGGTTCATGCCCTCCCACAGTTGTTGTTGTTGCTGGCCGTGTGTGGTTGTTGCTGTCATGGTCCCTCCATGAACGGGAGGCGACCTTGCCTCCGTTCCTGTTCCAGTTCATACGCGGCCCGCTCGATCCGGGCCGTTGCGATCTTGCGGAAAGTGGGATCGGCCTCGACGCCCACCCACTCACGATCCAGGCGCGTGGCCGCCACGCCTGTGGTGCCGCTTCCCATAAAAGGATCCAGCACAATCCCGGGTTGCACTCGTTTGATCAAAGTGGTTCCACACTTCGCACACGTGCGGAGGTCCGAATCATCCCCCCGCAATGAGGACACTGAATAGGTTTCACAGGTGACCGCGCTTTCCGATCGTGTTGGCGTTTTGCCATCACGGCCAGATTTTCGATCCTGTTGTCCGATCGAATCCCGTTCAAGTGATGGACCACCTCCCCTGACAGGAGGAGGCGTCCCAAGTGATCCGCCATGATCATCCTGTGTTCCATCACGTATCCCCGCTTGGTGGCCATCGGGTGTTCCGGCCTGTACAACATCCGGTATCCCTTGGCCGTCACAATCGCACCCTGTTTCCTCTTCCGTCTTCCCGTCCACCTGGCCGCGCACCCCCGTGAACAAAACCTCTTGACCGTGCTTTTCGTCGGAACGAAATCCTCCCCGCACTCCTCGCACGTCCGTGGCCTTGGTTGTCTCGCCTCGATCGCACATTCCTGGGAGCAATACCTCCGTGGTCTTGACCTCTTTTTCCTGAACATCACCCCGCATTGCTGACACTTGATCGGCGGCTTCCGTTGCGCCTTCCCTCGACACGCCACGCTGCAATATTTCGTGGTCCGCCTTCCCGGGATCAACACTTGACCGCACACCTGACACCGCTTTGTTGTTTTCCGCATCACATCCACAACCATCACATGATGGGCATACGTAGTCAACCACCTCCCTGGGTGTGATCAGCTTCACCAGCCAGGACATGACCTCCTCCGGTTTCTGGGTGGGGTGAACCGTGATCCCCTCATGTTCCTTGTGGTATCTGAAATCCGCGCCTGGGTACGTGTCCCCGCACTGGGCACAAAAAAACCACCGCTCCGCCCTGGTGGCCTTCGACTGGTAGAAAAAACGGGAGGCGGTGCCCGTGTCCCCGTACCCCAGGACGGTGCCAGGGCCTGGTGTGCCGGACAGCGATCCGTCCTGGCTGGCGCGGTACACGTTCCGATCCTTGAACCCGGGCCCACCCGTGGACACGCTGATCCCACTCTGCCGATCCAGTTCCCCCACGGGACAACCCGGGTGACACCGTTCCTCCTGGCACCCGGCATGATGTCCTAGAATCACGTTGGCTGGCCACCGTCCCGTGTTCGGATCGAATCCCTTTCCCTCCGCTGCACCTGGGAGGCTCACGGTGTATTCCGATCGCCCCACCTTTTTGGCGGACGCGGGCACGTCCTTGGTGGTGCCGATCCTGCACCCGTCCACGTTCAGGCCACCCGTGCCGTGCGCCAGTACGTTTTCATGGATGGTGCCGGGTATCGGGGCACGTGCCAGGAGGATCGGTTCCCAGGCTGGTTTCAGCGCCGTGTCCCATCCGTCCCAACGCTTGGCCTCCTCCGTGGCGGGTTCCGTGATCGAGTACCGCCCCCCGAACGTGTCCGGGTGGAGGGCAGCGTTCAGCACGTTGCGATCCTTCCCGCTGTCACCCATGGCGATCACCTTGCGTTCCGCCCCGGCCGCCTTGTCGATCGCCTTGCTGATGTCCAACCCGTGGGGCATTGCTTCCCCGTACATCCAGGCCAGCGTGTCCCGGATCTCGAATCCGGAATCCTCCGCCGCACAATAGAGCCTGTGGAACGTCCGCGATCCGCTGAACGCGATCAGGTGACCACCAGGCAAGAGTACCCGCAACGCTTCCGCCAGCCACGCACGGTGCCACGCTTCCATCCCCTGGGCGTCCTCCGCCGTGTCCCAGTCCGCGGACATGAACCGCAAAAGGTAAGGAGGATCGCAACAGATCGCATGGACGCTGTGATCAGGCCATGACCGCATCACCTCGACGCAATCACCCAGGTGTACCTCCCGCGGTTTCAATCGGCCCTCCGGTCCGCAACTATGTGACCCTTTCCAGCAACCCGCTGGGCGTCGATCCACTGTTGCGCCTTGGGCCACCAGTCCCCGGGGAGGTATGCGTCCCCCCGGGCTTCACGTGCCCCACAGCTTCCGCATTCACACAGATCGATCAGGCCACTTCCATGACGGGTGACTGGGTGCGCTTCCGTGGGCTCACCAGTTCCGATCTGTTCCTTGGGGCCCATGGCCTGGTGGCCACAGTTCCAACACCGGAGGTATATCGCGGTGGTATCAAACCCCAGTCCGATCTGATCCGTCACACCAGGCCCCCCGCCTTGGCGTCCAGCCACCACACCAGCAACCGCCAGCCCATGGTCACCATGTCCGCGTACTGTTGCGCGGTGTGCTGATACCTCTGGACCTGGCCGTGGCAATTATTCGCACCAGCACCACACAGCGGGACCACCTGGTGATCGCTGGGCTTGCGTCCCTTCCCACCGTCCCCCGGGAGGAAAAAGTGGTGGGGGTCCGTGTGCCCTTCCGCACCGCACAGGCAACACGGTTGCACCTTCACAAAATCAAGGTACTCCCGATCCCGTGCCGGGCGGATCTTTGTCATGAACGTGATCCCCGTTCCCATCCTGGCCAGGGCTTCCGCGGAACCGTTCACGCTCATGCGCCACCGTCGATCAGCGTGGCCAGGTACCTGTGGATCTCAGCCACCTCCATGAACGGGAAATCATACCGGAGGGTGGATCCCTTGGCGCGGAGGGCATTGCGCCAGGCGTTCCACAGCTTCCGATTGGAACGGGCTACCACGTAAAACCCTCCCGTGTTCCCGTACTCTGATCCCAGGCCGGGGAACAAACGCACGTGGGGATTTCTGGTGGTGTGCCCGGCCGTGGTGTGCGCCCACACCATGTTGTCCCGTGCGGCCTGGACGCACAGTGCATCCCGGAGGGTGTCCGCGAAACCACCATCCCCGCCGAATGCCTCCAGGTCATCCTCCCGTTTGCGATCCGCATCACGCCCGGTGTCACAGGCGTACAGCGGAACCCGGACAGTGGGGTGGGACGCACACGCGATCGAGGAGGCCAGGGCCCCCGCGTCCTTGTTGGTGAATCCGAACTGGATCCCGGTGCGGTACCCGTGCGAGAAAATCGCCACGCCCCGCAATTCCACGTTGGCCTGTAGAACGGAATCGATCGCCTCCAGCACCTGGCGTTTCATGCGGGCCTTGTCCTTGGGGCCCGGCTTGCCCCCAGGCTTCCCGCGCCCGGTGTTGTCGATCAGGTGGTACAGGTCGGAACTGATCCCGTGGCGTTTCATGAACCGCCGGGCCTCCGGTTGAAAGGCCCCGGTGGCGTCCGCCTTTTTATTGTGGCTGTTGAACTCAGGTGCAAACACGATCGTGTTGTGTGCGTCGATCATCGAAACCTCCCGCGAGCTATTCGCCCGCCCAACAGTTGCAATGGTGCGTGGTGCGTCCGGTCCGTGCGCCCCACTCAGCCACCAGGCTGTTGGGTTCCTTGCACAGTCCAACCCGGATCCCGACAAGGCGATCCGCCAGGTCCACAAACCAGCGGAGGCGGTTGCCCGGCCTCCGCCGTCCGTCCCCGTCCGCCTCACCCATGGACGCCCACACCTTGGCGTCCTTGAACCACCCACGATCCTGTGGGTACAGGCGGAACGATCCCAGCGTCACCAGGTCCGGCCCCAGGTCACGCACCTGATCACACAGCCACTGGTACCCCTGATCGTATGCGCCCAGGATGGGATCGATCCTCACCCTGATCCGCACCTCCGGGAATCGTTCCTTGACCTTTTTCAACATGGCCAGCCGCTGTTCCACCGGGGGTGTGCCCACCTCCAGATCGTGGACAAACTGGGGGGCGTTCAGCGTGGCGGACAGGATGATCCGATCCATGCTGTACGGCATGAGCCCGGACCCCGCGCCCTGGGCGTACTGGAGGATCTGAAACGCTCGATCGCTGGCCCCCTTGGTGAGCAACACCAACACCCTCCGGTGTGGGTTGGTGGCGTGGTTGGTGAACTGGGCAGCGATCCCCGGCAACAGGTTGGAATGGCCCATGAGGCTGTCCACCAGTTCCCCAGCGTTCAGCGTTGCGGGTGCCGTGGGCTCCGGAAGGAGGAGGGGTTGCATGAGCCACTGATCAACGTGACGCGCCACCTCCTTGGGATCGTACTCGTGAAACGCCTTGCCATCAGGCAACCTCCGGAACGTCCGCTGGAGGTAACAGTATGAACACCTGAAATGGCAACCGCGCCCCCAGTGCAACGTGTGAAAGGCCGGACAGTTGATCCCCTTGTCCATGCCCATGTTGAACAGGGTCACCCGCTTGCCCACACCTGGGATCCGCTCACCCATGGTTCACCTGTGGCCACGTCATGACGGCCTCCTCCCACTTGGGCAGCGGATCGCCACCCATGGAAATGATCGTGGCATCCATGGCGGGCTTGGCGTGGTTGTCCCATCGATCGCCCAGCACCGCCTCCACCTCCGCCCGCGCCACGTCCCGTTCCTCACTCTCACCCTGAACGCTGGCCTCCTGGTGGTGGTAGTCACACAGGTTGACATCCACCTGGAACACCTCCTCCCCGTCCAGCATGATCCCCAGCCTCACCCCGTGGCGTCCAGGCTGATCGCATCCGGGGCACTTGTCCGCCCACGGCCACAGCCCCTCCTCCGGTCCCTTAGTCATTCCGCGTCCTCCTCTTGCTTGGCCTAATCCTTGGTGATCATCTTGTTGACCCCCAGCACGATCCAGAAAACGGTGATCCCCTGGTACACCAGGAGGCCCACCCCACCGATCGCGTACACCACGGGGGCCACCTCCGCGTCCGGTTCCATCACCACCCACTGGGCCCACTGGGTGACGGCCCACACCAGGGCCGAATTGATCCCGATGAACACGGCCACACACAGCACCGTCCACAGGCACCCGCCCAGCATGAGGCCGATCGTTCCGTTGCCGTTGCCGTCCGGTCCGTCGAGTGCGCCCGGCATTACTGCACCCCCTGATCCGCTGTCCGTGCGATCACGTCCATGAACTGATCGATCTCACGTTGGAGCCTGGTGTCATCCCCCTCCCGTGATTGCGTGAACGCCAACCGCGTGATCGGGATCATGCTCACCACATGAGCATACCGCGCCCGCCCCCCTGGTGGTCCGTCCTCCTGGTCCCACACTCGCACCAGGCGGGCCCATGGAAACAGGGACGCAACGCGGGGCCACAGTTCCGGCAATGGAACCACACACCCGACGTGGGCCTCCGGTTCCTCCTTGGCGGAATCGATCACCACCACACGTTGCCCCGCCTTGATCTTCCGCTGGGCGTCCACACACCCCTCCCAGGCGCACTGGTAATCCCGCCACCGTTCCCGCATACACTCGCCACCAGTGTTGGCCCCCACCGTGTCCATGACCTCCGCGATCAGATCAAGGATCCGCTGGGCGGCCGGGGTCCCCTGGGCCGCATCCCTCAACACCTGATCCCACCTTCCGGGATCACTACCGCCCGCCTCCGCCACCTTTGTCCTCCTTGCCCCTCCGCAACTTGTGGAGCCTGTCCATCACCCCCGCGCCCTTCATGACACCCTTGGCCATGTGCATCACACGATCCAGCCCCAACGCTTGACGGCGGATCCCTTCCGCAACCCCCAGGCCCTCCCCCTTGCCCACGTCAGTGCGCCTCCCCTTGGGGGCCAACTGCCGGGCATGGGCAGCAACCGCCCGGGCAAACCGGGCCATGTGTTGCCACTCAGGAACACCACGATCCTGGGCACACGGGTGAAGCTCGAATGTAAACCCCAGCCCCCCCCGCTTCCCGCGTTCCGCGTGTTGCTTCCGCATGGTCACCACCAGGGTGGTGTGGGTAGGTGCCGGGCCGGGTGCCTTCATGGTGGGGCTGGTGCGTCCCTGTGGCTCACCAGGCTGGCCCACAGTGCCCGGACCGGGGCCCGGACGTGTGCCAGCACCCCCGGGAACTGCCGGGGCTTCACGGACCTCCTGGGCGTCCTGGGCGGGCTTGGACCCGGGAGGCGGTGTCACCCCCCTGGGCCCCAGCTTGGCCGCCCGGTCCGCCCGGAGGCACGGGAGGCACTTGGGAGCCTCCGCCTGGCCGTGGTTGATCATGTCCGCCATGTGCTGGGGGATCTGGATGGGCTCACCACACCCACCAGCGCACTGGACCTCCACCACGTTGGGGGTGTTGTCATCAGGACACATTGGACGCGGCCTCCTTGGCGGTGCCCTTGTCCGCCTGGACCTGGGCCACCACCTCCGCCGGGGCACCGGACAGGAAATCACCACAGATCAGTTCCAGGGATCTGGCGTTCCAATCCTTGCCCTCCTCGTTGCACATCCGGCGGGCCACCTCCAGGGCAGTCTGGATCGTGGGCCACTGTTCCGCCGTGCAACGGAACCGGAGCACCTGGTAATCCGGGCTCCGCTGTTTGCCGTCCCCCTTGCCCTTCCCCTTCCCGCCTGGGCCCGGGGCGGTGGGAAGGAGGGCGATCTGATCCGCCTTCCGGATCGAATCACGCGCCACCCGCAGCTTGGCCAGCTTGGCACCGCTGATCCTGATCTGGTTTTCGCACCTGGCGCACTTGGTGTTGATCCCGGTGGCCGTGGTACTGACGGGCACCTGGTTGGGCTCACCACACTGGGAACACAGCACCACCGTGGCCACCACGCGGGGGCCGTTGGACTTGTCATCGATCGGGGTGGGATCCGTGGGAGGCTGTTTGCCCTTGGACTTGGCCTTGGCGTCCGCCTTCCCCTTGGACTTGGCCTTGGGTTTGGCCTTCCCCTTCACCTTGGCCGCGGGCTTCCGCTTGGCCTTCCCCTTCACCTTGGTTGCCTTTTTCTTTTTCGCTGTCATGTCCTGTGCCTCCTCGTTTAACTTTTGCTGGGGCCCGGCTTCCGTGGCCCTCGTTTGCGGTTGCGCCCCCTGGCCTCCTCCTTGCGCCAGTCCACTTCATTGACGTGGAACCACTCGCACAACTGCACCAGGCGGGAGGGGATCTTTTCTTCTAGTACCTCCGCCATTTGTTCAGCGGTCCAACCCGTGGTCACGATCGTGGCCAGGAGGTTGCGGTACCTGTGATCAATGATGTTGAAAAGGGTATCGATCACCCATGGGGTGACATTGCGGATCTCCAGGTTGTCCAACACCAACAGCTTGGTGTTGACCACACCAGCTATGAACGCGGACGCGCCCTCCGTGTTGAGGTTGTCCCCGTACTTGGATCTGATTTCATCCAGGAACGCGGGCACCACCACAAACGATCCACGTACCTGGATCCGTTGCATGGCATTCTGGAAAATGGCGGAGGCCAGGTGAGTTTTTCCCACACCCGTGGGACCACTCAACACGATCCCCCGACCTTCCGCGATCTTTTCATCCAGGGTTCGCACGTACTTGTTGCAAGCGTTGAACGCGGCCCGGTTGGCGTCCGTCACAATGAAACCCTTGAACGTCATTTCAGCGTGGCGTTTTTCTACCCACGGCCGCGCCTTCGACTGAGCCCGGAGCCTTTCATACTTGCACGTCCGGATCGTTTTCTGGATCCATCCCATGTGAACGGCTGGCACGTACAGGTGGCCCACGATCGCGGAGCCCATGTCCGCACCCTCCAGGCCGTCAATGATGTCCCGCTGTTTGCAATCGGGGAGGCCCGAGCACCCCTCGCACAGCTTCATTGATCCCTCCATCACGTTCAGTTCATGGGTGCGCCAGGAGGCCGACTGGGGATCGTCCAGGTATTCAGTGCAAACCTGGTTGGTACGATCACCCAGCATGGCGATCACCCGTGGCCACTTGGCCTGGAGGGTTTGGATTTCATCGAACGTCAACGGGGTGGCGTGTGGCGGGTTGTTGTGGCTCATGAGGTTGTCCCCTCCCACTTCCCGGTGGACTTTCCGCCCACCTGGGCCGTGCGACTGTCCACCCTACCACGCCCCCCACCCTGGCCTCCAGTCCTGGCCCTGGCCTTTTCAGCTTCCGTGATGATCCACTGACGTTCGATCCAGTTCCCCAGGCCAGTGCGTTTCCGTCCGCGGGCCACGTTCCGTTTCATCCACGCCTCCACCTTGCGGACCATGGCCTCCGTGTCCACCTCCGGGTACCGCTTGGCCATGTCCGCCACGTACTGATCACGGACGGCCTGGGGCACCAACTTGTG